>Ga0209066_10000500_pt1 | contig 57439 bp, 38 predicted proteins | sample All_14_2_FD_187198 | JGI IMG/M metagenome (GOLD analysis project Ga0209066, IMG submission 187198) | Freshwater microbial communities in response to fracking from Pennsylvania, USA - Allegheny Zone_MetaG_DW_15 (SPAdes) (version 2) ...
TGCCGGGGCCGTCCTTGAAAAGCTTGGCGGTCTCGCAGATGTTGCGCAGCGTGGCGACATTGGAGAGCACGCCGCTGGTGCGCTCAAAGCGCCGCCGCGTGACGCGCGCGATGACCTCGGCAAGGGTCGTCTTGCCGCAGCCGGGCGGCCCGTAAAAGATCAGGTTGGTGAGGCGGTCGGCTTCAATGACGCGGCGCAGGAGTTTGCCCGGACCGAGAATGTGCTCTTGGCCGAGGACCTCCTCCATGGTTTCCGGCCGCATGCGTGCGGCAAGCGGCTGACGTGTGGACGCGGATGTTTCCGTGTCACGTGAAGCTTCAGCGTCGTCAGAAAAGAGATCGGAATCTGGCATCATGTCTCGCGCCTTGTGTGTTCGAAATGACCGTATGGTCAAAGAATACCAGCGATGGGCGGCTTCGTCCATCACACGCTGGCTATCCGAGTTTCCTTTTTCCGTTTCCCATAGCGGCAGGCGGCGTAGGAAAAGAGACTTGCGGCGAGGGCGCCCGACAGGTTGGCAAGCGCGTCAAGCGGATCCAGCGCGCGGCTGTCGGTGAAAAGGCTTTGGCATATCTCCATGGCAACGCCGTACAGGGTTGCCGCCGCGGCGATCACCAGAAAGGCGGAGAAGTTGCTTCGGCATGCCGGCGCAAGGGCATGCAGATAGGCGGCGGTCAGAGCGGCGTACAGCATGGCGTGGATGAGTTTGTCCATGCCGGGTAACGGAGGCAGCGGCGTCGGGACCGGGGCGAAAAAATGAGCGGGCAACAGCGACAGAACGGGGATCAGCAGCGTCATCACGACGGCCGGACCGTAGCGGAGGAGCGGGTGGGGCGTTGAGGCAGTCATGTCAGTGTGGCCTGAAGGGCACACGAAAGCGTGTGCTGGGCGCCGGGATCAAGCGAGACCGCATCGTCGGCCGTGTTGGCTGGTTCGAGGCAAAGCATGCGCAGGTATTCGTCGTCGCCGAAATCGGACATGGCGCGGGCTTTGTCGATCCAGGGATTCCAGACGACGAGCCGTCGTGTGCCGGTGAAGGCGACGGCGATGGCGCGGCCGAGACCGGAGTCGTGGAGCACGCATTCAGGTGCGGCGGGCAGAAAGACCCGGTCCGTCTCGGAACGGATGTCGAGCGTGCCTTCCTGCACGCCGGCCTGGCCGGTCAGGAGGTCGAGAGACGGGGCTTTGTCAAGTCCGCGGACCGTGGTGTCTGTGATCTGCCGAACGCGGAAATACGGGTGGAAGGCTTGTGTCAGGGTGAAAGGCCGCGTGTCGCGGTTGACGGTGGTGAGTGCCAAGTTAAGGCGCTGGTCGAGCCAGACGCGCAGGGTCAACTCGAACGCGTACGGCCAGATGCGGCGCGTGAGTTCCGAATCGGAGAGCGTAAGCCGCACCTCTGTGACGTCGGAGGAATACTCGGTGGCTTGCAGTCCCCACTGCATGAGGCGGGCGAAACCGTGGAGCGGCTGTGTCTTGTCAGCAGACGGTCCGAACCAGGGCCAGCAGACCGGGATACCGCCGCGGATGGGTTTGCCGGGCTCGTAGACGGCGGCTTTGCTGGTGAAAAGAACAGGGACGTGGCCTGTGGGGCGGTAGCTGAGCACCTGTCCGCCATAGAGTGAGAGTTCGCAGGTGCCGTACGCGTTGACGAGGGCGATGATCGGTAGGCCCGCCTCGCCCGTGCGGAAAGCGATGCGGCCGGGTGCGCCGAAACGCTGGTTGAGGATTTGAATGTCGGGGTAGTTCATAAGATCTTCGGACAACCTTTTGCCGTCATTGCTTCTCGGTTTCGAGAGCGAGAATGCGGTTGTCTTGAAACTCGATCCGCAAATACTCGTAGGGATTGTGGTAGGTGTCGGTCGCCCAGAGGTAGTCGTGTCGCCACAGGATGCGGCCGCGGGATGTGCGCACGGGATGGTAAACAGGCCGCAGCGTGTCGACGGTGCCGGGTTCGTAGGCGATGTAGGACCAAACCTCATTGGTGGTCGTACCGGTGACGCGGCTGAAAACGCGGTCGGGGGGGCCGTAAACGATCCATGCCGCTTCGGGCGCGTCGCCGGACTTCAACACTCCTTCGCGGAGGCGCTGTTGGCTTTCGGAGGGGAGCGTCGCGAAGTAGGCGGCCTTCTGTCCGATCCGTTTTTCGATCCGCTGTTGCTGGGTGGCGCAACCGGCAAACAAGGCCGCACACATTAGCGCGGGGATGACGCGGCGTGCGGTCTTCCAGAGCGACAGGTCGGGGCTCGAGAAGGTGGGGAACACGAGTCGGGGTGAGTGACATACAGGACTTGCTGAGCATACCATGATCGCACCGTGTGTAAGAAAGAGGAACATTAATGAATCGCCAGCATGGCGTCGATGGCGCGTCTGGCCCGAAGAGCAATGGGCTCCGGCACAGTGATGACGGTCTGCATGTCGCGCAGGCTCCAGAGCACTTTCTCCAGCGTGATTTTTTTCATGTTGGGGCAGACCGCCTCTTCGAGCAGCGGATAGAACGCTTTGTCCGGGTTTTCATGCTGCAGGCGGTGGAGAATGCCGGTCTCGGTTCCGATGATGAAAGCCTGCTCCGTGCGGCCGAGCACATGGCGGCACATGCCGCCCGTGGACAGAACGGCATCTGCGGCGTCGCGAACCGGCTTCGGGCATTCGGGGTGGACGAGCACGGGTGCGCCCGGATGAGCCGCGCGCGCGGCTCGGATGTGATTTTCCGTCATGCGTGCGTGCGTCGGACAGAATCCGGGCCAGAGGATAAAGGTGCGCCCGAGCTTTTCCGCCGTGAAGGAGCCCAGGTGGCGGTCCGGCACAAAAATGATCTCCTGTTCAGGCGAAAAAGTCCGGGCCACGGCGATGGCGTTTGCCGAGGTGACACAGCAGTCGCTTTCCGCCTTGATTTCCGCCGTGCTGTTGACGTAGCAGAGCACTTTGGCCTGGGGGTGCAGGGCCTTCAGCGCTCGGAGTTGGTCTCCGGTGATCATGTCGGCCATCGGACAACCCGCATCGGCGGCGGGCAGCAAGACCGTCTTGCCGGGGTTGAGGATCGCTGCGGTTTCGGCCATGAAGTGGACTCCGCAAAACACAATCACGTCCGCTTGGATGTCGGTTGCCTTGCGGGCGAGTTCCAGCGAGTCGCCGGTGAAATCGGCAATGTCCTGGACCTCGCCGGGCTGGTAGTTGTGGGCCAGTATCACGGCGTTGTGGAGTTTTTTTAGGCTTTGGATCTCTTCGTGCAAGGTCATGTCCGCTTCATTCCTGAGTGTTGTATTTCTTTTTGAGAATAGCACAGGTCGCGGTTATACGGAAATGAGAAATCGCGCATGTCTGCGCTTGCGGAACGAGGCGGTTTAAGCATATAATCAAAGTTCAAATTTTGGAGCGACTATGCAACGAATTATCCTGGCTTCGTTTTTGCTTTTCACGGGGGGCTTGGCGGTTGATGTGCGGGCACAGGCTGCACGGCAGCCCCCGCTGATTTCGGTGGTCAAAAAAGGCGCTGAAAAGAACACGGTGTCATTGGCCGGGTTGAAGGCTTCCGGCCCCAATGGACAGTTGTTTCTCCGGACGCTCGCACGCGATCTGGAGCTTTCCGGATGGTTTAAAGTGGCAGCTTCCGGAGCGGTCAGCGTGAACGGTACAGTTGCCGAAGCGGGGGCTGGCATTCAAAGCGGGTGCCGGGTTGCCTGGCCGGGCAAGGCGTTCAACTGGAACAAAGTCTCAATGGGGCAGGCCGAGGTGCGGCGTCAGGCGCATCAGTTGGCGGACGAGATGGTGAGGCTGATCGCCGGTGAGACCGGTATCGCGCAGACGCGCATCGTGTTCGTGAACCGTCGCGGGCGGAACAACGCTGATCTCTACATGTGCGATGCGGACGGCCAAGGGATGATGCAGATCACGCACGACAGTGTGGCCGTGGTCGGCCCCCGCTGGGCGCCGAACGGGCGGGATATTTACTACACCAGCTTCCTGAAAGGTTATCCGGCGGTTTACCGCATGGTGGCAAGGGGCGGCGAGCGCAAGGCGCTGGCTTCGTTCCGGGGGCTGAACACAGGCGCGGCGATTTCGCCAGACGGTTCCAGGGCCGCTCTCATCCTGTCCTATCAAGGCAACCCGGAGTTGTATGTCCTGGGGCTGTCCTCGGGACAGTTGACGCGTCTGACCCAGACGAGCTACGGGGCGGAGGCCAGCCCGTGTTGGTCGCCCGACGGACGCAGAATCGTTTATGTGAGTGACATCACCAAAGCGCCGCAGCTCTACATCGTGGATGTGGCCACCCGGCAGTCGCGCCGGTTGACATACAAGGGCTCTGAGAATGTGAATCCGGACTGGTGCGCCAAGGGGAAAATTGCCTATGCGACCAAGCGCGGGGGCGGTTATCAAATCGCGGTGATGGATCCTCGTATCGACGAAAGCTCAGGCGAACTTGTGACGCCGGTGGGTGATTACGAACATCCTTCCTGGGCGCCAGACGGGCGACACATCGTCTGTTCCAGCCGTTCGTCGCTCTACCTTCTTGACACTCTGGGGGATCCTGCGGTACGTTTAATCAACCTTGCCGGAAACTGGATGTCCCCGGATTGGTCAGATCGTTAAACGGTTCATGAGGAGTTCACACATGCATATTCGTTCTGTCGTCGTCGTCAACGTTGCGCTGATGGGCGCGTTGGTTTTCACCGATACCGGTTGCCGCACCAAGGCGGGCGGGTGGCGCTGGCCTTGGCAGAAGGACAAGTCCGAGCTGGCTGGCAGCGGTCTGGGTGATCCGACCCTGTTGGAGAATACCGACCTTGCTAAGGTGACCGACGAGAGCGGCAACCTGGTCAGCGGCTCACGGTTTGAAGACACGCTGCAGGCGGTGCAGGGCGCTAAGTTCGCCCCGGTCTATTTCGCGTTCGACAGCTATGCGTTGCCGCCTTCCGAGGTCTCGAAGGTCGAGCAGGTCGCGCAACACTTGACGCAGAACGTTTCACATGTTCTGGTCGTCGAAGGCCATTGCGACGAGCGCGGCAGCAACGAGTACAACCTTTCGCTGGGCGAAAACCGGGCTTTGTCAGTCCGTTCCCATCTCGTCAATCTCGGCATTTCGGCCGAGCGCATTCAAACCCGCAGCTACGGCGAGGAAAAGCCCGCTGTCGCCGGTTCGGGCGAGGAAGCGTGGCGCCTGAACCGTCGCGGCGAGTTCGCACTGTTCCAGAAATAAGCGGGTAGGGGTCGGGAGCTTCCAGGTATGGCGTATTTTCCTAGTGTGGCGTTCCTGACCGGCTCAGTGGGCACGGGCGAGTGGATCGTTTTGTTTGTGGTTGTCCTGATTGTGGTCGGCCCCAAACGTTTGCCGGAAATCGCCCGCAAAATCGGCCGTACGATGGAGATGTTCCGTCGTGCGGCTGATGAGTTTAAAGATCAGCTGATGACCATGGACCAGGAGTCGCCCGCCGCCTTTACGCCGCCCGATCCGACTGATCCGTCACAGACGTCCAGTTTGTCCGACCCGTCGGTGCCGACAGACTCTTACGACAATCTCTATCCGGATTCGGCCGATTATCCCGGGAACGAGGGCCTGGCGGAAAACGGGGCTGCAGATCATTCGTCCAATGCCCCCGGGGTGGAAAGGCCGCCTGTGGACAACGGGGTTGAAAAGCCCTCGGAGGGCGGCGCATGAAGGTCGGTCGGTTTTCACTGAAGCCCAAAGCCGGAAAGCAGGCGGACGACTACGATGACCCGCCGCGGCCATTCATGGAGCACCTGATCGACCTGCGGGACTGCGTCATACGGTGCGCCGTTTTTTGGGTCGTCTGCGAGATCGCCGTCCTGCCGTTCGCGCCGCGGATCACGCAATGGCTCTTGGCTCCCGCGCAGCAGTCGCGGGACATGATTCAGGGGCTGACCTGGACCGCCGGGTTCGATATCCTCATGAAAATCATGCTGTGGGGAGGCACGGCGCTGAGCCTGCCCTTTCTGCTTTTTTTCACCATGCGTTTTATTTTTCCCGGGCTCAAGCGCAGCGAACGCACCATCATTGTTTTCTGCCTGTTCACGTCGACGATCCTGTTCGGCGGAGGGGTTTGGATGGCGTATGCGGCCACTCTGGATATCGCTTTCCGCATCTTGCAGCAGGTGAACGCGTGGATGGGCGTGAAAGTCGAAATCCTGACGCTGGACAAGCATGTCGAGATCGTGATCAAGACGATCATCGCATTCGGCTTGGCGTTCCAGTTGCCGCTTTTGCTGCTGGTGCTGGGGTGGATTGGCATCATTCCCTCCGAGACCTTGCGGACGCGCCGCCGCATGGCAATCGTGATCATTTTTGTCCTCGCCATGGTTTTGACGCCTCCCGACCCGGTTTCGCAAATCGTCATGGCGGTTCCGATGTGTATTCTGTACGAGGCGTGCATCTGGATCATCCGGTTGCGCGAATTGGCCAGAGGCAAGAGTAAGGATGAGCCAGCGCCGGCTGACGGCGCGGCGTGAAACGGAGGCGCACGATGACACGTACGGCGACACTCACACGCACGACACGCGAGACAGATATTACGGTGACGTTGAATCTCGACGGAGCCGGCAGTTGTCGCGTGGCGACGGGAATCGGGTTTCTTGATCACATGCTGGAGCTTTTTGCCCGTCATGCGCTGATCGATCTGGAGGTCAAGGCCTCGGGCGATATCGACGTGGACTACCATCACACCGTTGAGGATGTGGGATTGGTGATCGGTTCGTGCATCAACACCGCGCTCGGTGAGCGGCGGGGTATACGGCGATACGGATGCTTTCAACTGCCGATGGACGAGGCGCTCTGCGATGTGGCGCTCGATCTTGGCGGGCGGCCGTTTCTGGTTTTTGCAAGTGCGATGAAGCACATGCAGGTGCGCGATTTCGAAGTGAAATTGCTGGAAGAGTTTTTCCGTGCCCTGACCGTTGAAGGCCGCATGAACCTGCACCTTCGCCAGATTTACGGAGACGAGGCGCATCATGTCTGCGAGGCCATGTTCAAGGGGTTCGCGCGCGCTTTGCGGATGGCTGTCGAAGCCGACCCGCGCGAGGCCGGCATCCCCTCCAGCAAGGGCAAGATTTGATGGCGCGGACGGACGGCTTGCTGCGCACGAGAGGTTTTCAATGATCATTTTACCGGCGATTGACTTGAAGGATGGCAAATGTGTGCGGTTGCGTCAGGGCAGGGCCGATGACATCACCGTGTATTCGGATGATCCCGTGGCCCAGGCGCGAGCATGGCTGGAGCAAGGCGCCGAACAACTGCATGTGGTCGATCTCGACGGCGCGTTTCAGGGGGCGCCTAGGCACGCGGAGGTCATCGCGCAAATCGTCAAGGCGATCGGGATTCCCGTTGAAGTGGGAGGTGGTCTGCGTACAGACGCGCAGATTGAGCGCTTGCTGCAGGCGGGCGTGGCGCGTGCCATTATCGGCACGCGTGCGCTAGAGAGCCGTGACGCGCTGGCGGCACTGGTGCGGCGCTTCGGCGACGCCATCGCCGTGGGCATCGACGCGCGCGACGGTTTCGTGCAGGTCAAAGGCTGGGTCGAAACCACGGGAACCCGTGCCACCGAGCTTGCGGAGCAGGTCGAGTCTGCCGGTGTGAAGACGATCATTTACACGGATACGGCGACGGACGGCATGTTGGGAGGCCCCAATCTTGTGGCCTTGCGCCAAATGTGCGGCACAGTCGGCTGCCGCATCATCGCCTCCGGCGGTGTGAGCGCCCCGGAGCATGTGTCCGCGCTGAAGGCGCTACAGTGCGACAATCTGTATGGCGCGATCGTCGGCAAGGCCCTCTATGACGGCAAAACGACACTGGCTGCGATGCGTAACGCAAGCTTGTAGGATTTTATGCTAAAAAATGTTCAAGTCACGGTTTTGAAAAACGGGGCGATGGTTGTCTCGTCGCCCGACGCGGATGCGGAGAGTGTCTCGGTCGGTATTTGGGTCGGAGTTGGCGGGCGCCACGAGAAGCCGTCCCTGCTCGGCGCGAGCCATTTCCTCGAGCACATGCTCTTTAAAGGCACGCCGACGCGCACGTCGCTGGCGATCTCTCAGGCGATCGAAGGCCGGGGAGGCTATCTCAACGCTTTCACGCAGGAGGAAAGCACCTGCTATTATGCGCGGTTGCCTTACGAATATCTGCCGCAAGCGTTCGACGTTTTGTCGGACATGTACCTGAACGCGTCGATCAAGGAAGAGGATTTCAACCGTGAGAGGGACGTGATCCTGGAAGAAATCAAGATGTATCAGGACCTGCCGCAGCACGTGGTTCAGGAAAAATTGCAAGAGGTGATGTTTAAGGGGCATGCGCTTGGCATGCCGCTTTCCGGTGACGAAGCCTCGCTGCGCAAGATGGATCGTGATGCGTTGCTCAGCTATAAGGCGCGCGCGTACGCTCCGGGGTCGACCGTGTTCGCTTTCGCTGGACGCTTGGAGCATGCGGCCTGTGTGGCTTGCGTCGAGAAAGCGGTCGGCGGCTTGCGCAAGGCGCGCGGAATCGATTTCAAGACCGTTGACAGTGCGGTTCATCAGGAACGGTTTGTGTTGACCAGAAAAGAGATCGCGCAGGTTCATGCGGTTGTGGGGTTCCGCATCTTCGGCCGGCATGACGACCGCCGTTACGCCTTGCGGGTGCTGAACGGATTGCTCGGCGAAAACATGAGTTCGAGGCTTTTCCAAAGTGTGCGAGAGCGTCGTGGGCTGTGCTATTCGATCCAGTCGAGTTACCAGTTGTTCGCGGAGACCGGGGTCTTTGCGATCAGCGGAGGGTATGACTGTCAGCGGGCTCTTGCGGCGTTGAAACTGACGGCCAAAGAGATCCGGCGCGTGGTTGACACAAAAGTGGGTGCCCGCGAACTGAAGCGCACAAAAGATTATCTCCTCGGCATTTTCCGGTTAGGTCTGGAAGGCTCCGGAAACCAGATGATGTTTCTCGGCGAATCGCTCCTGAACTACGGCCGGGTGGTGCGGCCGGAAGAAACGATTGCTGGGGTGCAGGCGGTGACGGCAGAAGACGTGCGTCGCGTGGCCGAAGACGTGTTTGAACCGTCACGCCTGACGCTTTCGCTGGTGGTGCCCAACGCGCAACCCGAGCGTGTCGAGGACTGGCAGGACAGCCTTTCCGCGATCCTGTAAGGCTCAATGGGTGTGTCGTGCGCCACCGCGCGAGATTTGTGCGCCAATACTGCCGAGGTGGAGGGAGGATGGTCATGAACGAACCGACTCCGCAACAGGAAGAGGTGCCGCGTCTTCCGCCGGTGGGCAATTGGCGCACGACCGACCAAGATGAGATCAACCGGCGCAAGTTACGCGCGGCCAAAGAACCGATGCGGTTCCGAAATCTGTCGCCGGAGTTTCCTGTTTTTTCCAGTTTCAGCGTGGAGTCTGCCGTCAGCGGCCAAACGTATCAGGTTGAGTTGCGCAACCTCATCCCGCTGGTCAGTTCCTGTTCCTGCGTCGATTTCCGGGTCAATGGCCTCGGAACGTGCAAGCATGTTGAAGGGCTTTTGCGTTGGCTGTGGAGCGAGCCAGCAAAGATGCGGCAAGCAGAGGCCGAGGGATCGCTCCGTATCGACCTGGTGCCGGACATCACCACGGGGCGTCTGGCGGTGGAGCGCAATCTGAACCTCCTCTCAAGCGCAGTGCGTGGCTATTTCGATATGACAGGCGTTGCCCTTTCCGAGTTCTCAAACCAAGAGATTCTCAGCGCGTTTGCCAAAAGCAGCCGGCACGGCGTCCGCATTTCACAAGAGGTTGCGCCGTGGATGGAGCGGCAGGCACGCAGTGAGGAACGCGTCCGGTTGCGGCGGGCGTATGAACAGCAGGTGCGATCGGGGCAGTATCCGCCGCATGAGACCCGGCTTCCGCTCCTGCCGTATCAGCGTGAGGGCATGCTGCATCTGGCCTTCACCGAGCGCGCGCTTCTGGCGGATGAGATGGGGCTGGGAAAAACCGCGCAAGCCATCGCGGCCGCGGCGCTCCTGAATCGTCTCGGCAAGGTCACGCGCGTTCTGGTTGTGGTTCCGGCCTCACTCAAGTCCGAGTGGGAAGAGCAGATCCGCATGTTCACCGATTTGCCTTATCAGCTGGTTTTCGGCGACCGGCCTGCCCGCAAAACCGCTTATGAACAGGCGCCCTTTTTCACCTTGACCAACTACGAGCAGGTTCTGCGCGACGCAGCGACCATCAACAGCGCGCTCAAACCGGACTGCATTATTCTCGACGAGGCGCAACGCATCAAGAATTGGGACACACAGACCGCGCAGGCGGTCAAACGCCTTCAGAGCCGCTACGTATTCGTGCTGACCGGCACGCCGCTGGAAAACCGCATCGATGAGCTTTTCTCGCTGATGTCAATCCTTGATCCGCAAGTGCTGGGGCCGCTTTTCCGTTTCAATCGCGAATTCTATGTGCTGAATGACAAGGGCAGGCCCGAAGGCTACAAAAACCTGCAACATTTGCGGGAGCGCATCAAACCCTATCTGCTGCGCAGGCGGAAAACAGAGGTGGAGAACGAGTTGCCGGACCGTACGGACACCCTGATATCTGTCGCGATGGCTCCCGAGCAACGGGAGCGGTATGAGGTTCATGAGGCGCGCGTGGCGCGGCTTGTGACGCAAGCGCGGTCGAGCGTGCTCACCAAGCCGGAGTCGGAACGGCTGCAGCGTGAACTCTCGATGATGCGCATGATCTGCGACACGCCGTTCATTCTGGATGAGACTTGCCGTATCTGTCCGAAACTCGATGAGGTGCAGAACCTGCTGGAAAGCGCGCTCTCAACGCCAGGCGTGAAAGTGTTGATCTTTTCGGAGTGGGAGCGGATGTTGCTGCTGGTGCAGGCGCTTTGCCGCCAGATGGCTTTGGATTTTGCGTGGCACACCGGCTCCGTGCCGCAACAGAAACGCAGGCAGGAAATTGTGCGCTTCAAAAATGATCCCGCCTGCCGGGTGTTTCTCTCGACCGATACGGGTGGGGTTGGTCTCAATTTGCAGCAGGCCTGCGTTGTCATCAACTGTGACCTGCCATGGAGTCCGGCGCGTTTGGAACAGCGGGTGGCGCGCGCATGGCGTAAAAATCAGGTGCGCAACGTCACGGTTGTCAATCTGGTGACCGAGGCGAGCATTGAAGCACGGATGGTTGGCACACTGAAACAAAAACGCTCGCTTGCGGAAGGCGTGTTGGACGGCGAGTCCGGTCTTGATGCGCAGCCGATCGGCGCCGGCCGCCAAGCGTTCTTGCAGCGTCTTGAGTCTGTTGTTGGCGTGTCTGCGGTTGCGCCGGCACCACATGCCTCGCTCGAAGCGCTGCATGCGGTTGATCCTGAGCTGGGCTTTGCCGTCGTCGTTTCTGAGCGGTTGGGCAATAAGCTTGTGAGGTGCGATGTCTGTCAGGCCGAACAGGCGAAGCCGGTCTTTCTTCTGGTGACAGATGGGGCTGCACAGCCCGCTTTGGCGTGTGCCGAGAAAGCCGCTACGGACTGGTTTTCCGGATCTTCTCTGGTCCCTTCGGTTGAGGTGGTGGACCGAGCGACCCATGATGCGATGAAACGGCTTGTGGGGAGAGGTCTCCTGCGTGAGCCGCTGTGCGTCATGCGGACGCTTTATCTGCGCGGACGGGGACTGTCGCAGCCTAGGCTGTCACCCGATAGCGCAATCGCGCGTGCGGCGGAATTGCGCCGGGAGGCATCGCGGGCCTTTCAGCGCGCGCGGCAGCTCGTCACACGGCTATCCTTTGATGCGGCCCGTCAGCCGCTCGAAGAGTCGGTCATGCTGTTGGCGCGGGCGTATGCGGTGCAACATCAGCAGGAGGAGCCGCACGATGTGCGGCAGGCGTTTTCTGAGCCTTTTGCGGGACTGTGGGGAGAGCTCCGATCCGGGTTAAGTGAACTGCTTGAAGGCGATGGTTCCGCAGTGGCTGTTTCGCGCCTGCTGATGACGAGATTCGGCGGTTAGCCGTGTCGTGAATCATCTGCTCAAGCGCCTGTTCCCGGCAGGCGCTCATGGTTTGACCTCGTTCTTCGCGGAAGAGTTTTCTGAGGTGGTTGACGCTTGCAAAGCCACATTTTTTCGCGATATGGTCAAAGGGTTGCATCGTTTGACTGACGAGGCGCAGGATGGTTTCCATTCTGACCCGCTTGAGCTCGTCTATGACGGACCGGTTCAACACGCACTCAAACCGTTTTTCCAGCCAGCGGGGGGATACCGCGACATGGTCGGCCACGTCCGAGACGCGAATGTTGAGTCCGGCGTTGATCCGGATGAACTCAAGTGCTTCGATGACGAGCTTGTCATTCACATGGATCGTCTGCGTTGACAGGCGCGAGACGACTTCCAGCGGCGGATAGGTCTTGGTTTCTTTTTGCGCGTGGCGCTTCAAGGTCCCGAACATGCGTTTATCGAGCAGCTCAGCCGCCGCATATCCCGCGGCTTCGACGTCCAGCCGAATGCTCGACAGTGAGGGGATGCACGTTTCGCAGATGAGCGGGTCGTTATCCACGCTCAGCACCGCCGCCTCGTACGGCACGCGGATGTCGGCGGCCAAACAGGCATCCAATAATTGACGGCCCCGCGCATCGTGCGCGGCAAAGATCGCGATTGGCTTGGGCAGTTTTCGAAGCCAGCGGATCACCGCTTTGCGCTCGAGTTCCCAGGCCCGTTTCCCGGGACTGGGATCAGGGCAGATATGGCAAGAAAATCCGGCTTCGGCCAGCCGTTGAATAAAGGCGTCCTTGCGCCAACGTGACCAGTTGATGCCGTTTGTTTCACCGACGAACGCAAAGCTTGAGAAACCCTTCTGAATGAGGTGGTCGGCCGCCATCTTACCCGTTTCGACAGAATCACATTGCACTTGGCAGGCTTGCGACAGGGCATACCACGTTTCTTGCCACTCATCGTTCAGATCAAAAATGACGGTGGGCAAACGCGCCGCGACGATCGCGTCAGCCATTTCGCGGCTATAGCTGTTCGCGATCACGCCGGAACCTTTCCAAAACTTGAAATCGGGCAGTTTCTGTTCATGGATGCCGCCTGTGACGATGTTCAATCCCCAAGGTCCGTAGAGCCGCACATATTCGAAGATTCCGCGCAACATGCCCCGGGAGGTCTCGTGACATGAGTCGAGCAGAACCGCAACTTGCGGGATTTTCTGTCGTTTACTTTTTCTCATCCGGGCTCCTGTTTTGCAGCGAGAACAAACGCGAAGGCAGGAAGGCTTGACTCACACTACGACCCTCCGATTAACGTGTTCACGTTACTAAAACAAACGAACCCTGACAAGGGTGATGAACGGTGGAAGGCAGTTCGCAAAATCGCAGGGTATAGTTCGCGTTTTGACCGTTGGCTAAACGTCGAAGCCTGACTATACTGAGATCATTTATGGGAGGTTTACATGAACAGTGTCGATATGGCAACGGGTGCGCAACCTGCTTTCGAAACGCGATATGAATGGCTGCGTCCGGGACAGTTGCGCGCGCGGAAAGGGCAATGCCCTTTAGTCCTGTTTCCTGTCGGGCCTCTCGAATACCACGGTCCGCATCTTCCGCTTGGTACCGATCCGCTCAGCGCAGGTTTCGTGGCCCACGAATGTTGTCGGCGGCTTGGAAAGGGCGTTGTTTTGCCGACGATGTTTGTGGGCACGGAGCGCGAGCGCGATCCGGACATGCTGGAGTCGCTTGGCTTCAAGCGGGATGATTACGTCGTCGGCATGGATTTCCCCTCGCGTCTCTGGAACAGTCACTATCTTCCAGAGGAGGTCTTTGCGCTGGTTGTGGCGGCTGAGGCGCGGTGCCTTATCAACCAAGGGTACCGCTACATTTTCATCGTCAACGGCCATGGCGCCTTCAACCACAATGCGGTGCTGAAACGGCTGTGCGTTGAGCTGAGCAACACCACGCCGGCCCATGTGGACTTCGCGATCGGTTTTCCGGAAAAAGCAGCGGCTTCGGGTGCGATCGGTCATGCGGACATCGCAGAGACGTCGCTGATCATGCATTACAACAGGGATGCCGTTGATCTGGGAACGCTGCCTCCCAAAGACGTGCCCTTGAAATATACCGACTTCTCCGTTGTCGACGGCCAAGGCTTCATCGCCTCGAAACCTGACCGACTGGTGCCGGACGCATTTGATCCCCGCGATTCTGTCCCGCAGATCGGGGAACTGCATTTTGAGACGACCATCGCCGAGCTCTGTGTCAAGATTGAGCGCTTGGTGTCGGGGCAAGGCAACCATGCCGGCAAAGTCTATTAGCCATGGTTTGGCGAACGCGTCAAACGGAAATCGGATCATCGAACGTTCATGCGTTAAGAAGGGATCAGCTTGATGGCAAACGAGAAATTGGCGATGGATGGCGGAACGCCGGTGCGGAGCCGTCCTCTGCCCCAAGAGTGGTGTGGCGCGCATTATATGGATGAACTGGAGAGCGCCGCTGCGGCGCGCGTCTGCGCGTCTAAAACCCTTTTCAGGTATTACGGACTCGACCTTCAGAATGAGGTTGCCCAGCTTGAGCAGGAGTTTTCGGCCTACTTGGGCGTCCGGTACGCGCTGGCCGTCAGCAGCGGCACGGGCGCGTTGCAGGTTTCGCTCGGCGCCCTCGGCGTGGGGCCGGGTGACGAGGTGCTCGTGCCGGGTTATTTTTGGGTGTCGACCGTCGGCGCGGTTGTGCGCGCCGGAGCTATTCCCGTGTTAGTGGACTGCGACCGCACGTTCGATATGGACCCGCAGGATGCGGCACTGAAAATCACTCCGCGCACGAAGGCAATCCTGATTGTCCACATGGGCGGCGTGATCGGACGAGTGACAGAGATTGTTGAGTTGGCGCGTCAGCATGGTCTGAAAGTGGTCGAAGACTGCGCACAGGCTGCTGGAGCCAGTCAGCAGGGCGTGAAGGCTGGCGCATTTGGGGATATGGCGATTTTCTCCTTCCAAATGAACAAGCACATGACATCGGGCGAAGGGGGCATGGTGACGACCAACGATGAACACCTCTATCGTCGGGCGTTTGCCATTCATGACCTCGGCTATCCCCGCAACGATGCCGGCCGACTGGTGATGGACGACCCGTCGCTTCAACTGTGGGGCATCGGCTGCCGTATGAGCGAATTGACCGGTGCCGTCGCCCGCGTGCAGCTCAAGAAGCTCGACCGCATCACCGGAGCGATGCGGTCCGCAAAACTCAAAATCAAGCGGGCGCTCGTTGACGTGTTGACCTTCCGAGAGGTGCCCGACCCGGATGGCGACGCCGGTTCGTTTCTGATGACGGTCTTTCCCTCGCATGAGCAATCGTTGAAGTTCACTGCTGCTTTGCGGGCCGAGGGCGTGGCGGCCGACAAGGGCGGCATGTATCCGATCCACATGGAGGATTGGGGCCTTCACATTTATTACAATGTGGCGAGCCTGGTCAACAAGCGCGGCCTTTCCGCCGTGTCGCCATGGCAGATGGCGGAGAACCGCGATTCAGCCGACATTTCTTACGCCAAAGGCACTTGTCCGCATTTGGACGACCTGATCAGCCGCACCGTGATCTGCTGCATCGCCTCCATTTTGACGGATGCGGACATTGAGGATATCATCACGGCATACAAGAAAGTTGCTGTGGCGATTTGCCGCTGAGCATCAGTTTTTGTGCTTTTTGACAGGTTACGTGATTAACTGTCTTCGTCCGCAAAAGGCGATTCATTTAAAGGAGCGTGCCGGATGATGGGAGCCACAGTGGATTATGCAACGATCACCGTCTATTTTGTCGCGCTGCTCGCCGTGGGCTTTCTCACCGGCCGCGGGAAACGCGCAAGTTCCGATAGCTACTTTCTCTCCAAAGGCACATTGCCTTGGTGGGCGATCGGGGCCGCCTATGTTGCCACGGGTATGAACACCGAGCAGCTCATCGGACAAAACGGTGTGGGGTACCAGAACGGTCTGGTGATGGTGAACTGGAACCTGATCGCGCCTGTGGTTTACGGCGCACTGATCTATTTCTTTTATCCCGTTTATCTCCGCAATGGCATCCGCACGATGCCGGAATATCTCGGTAAACGGTTCAACAGCGCCAGCCAGAACATTTTCGCCGTGTTTCTCATCATCAGCTACGTGCTGATGAATCTGGCGGTAGTTTTTTACGGCGGCGCGATGCTGCTTTCCGAAGTCTTTCCGCTTGTTTCCGGTAATCCTTCCGCCAACCTCTGGCTGTGGCTGGTGGTCCTTGCGGTGGTTTCGGGAATTTGCACCATGTACGGCGGCGAGTCGTCCATGGTCTACGGCGCGTTTTTCCAGTTCTTACTCATCTTTGTGGCTGGGGCCGCGTTGCTTTGGCTCGCCTATTGTCAGTTGCCCGGGGGACTGCGTGATCTCTGGCGGGTTCCCGACCCCGGGTTCATGTGCCTGATCCATCCGGCCCGCGCGAACCCGATTCCTTGGCACGCGATTCTGATAACCATGTTCGGTCTGCATCTTTACTATTCTTGTATTAACCAGTCACTGGTTCAACGCGGTTTTGGCGCCCGGACCGAATGGGACGCACGCATGGCGGTCGTGTTCGCGGGCGCTTTCGTGCTGTTGCGTCCAGTGGTCGAGATTTTTCCGGGCATGATCGCCCGTGCGATCTACGAGGTCAGCCCCGTCAGCGTCATGGGTCAGGCCTTTGATTTCGGGTTGGGTACTAACCCTGCGGGGTATCTGCCCGACCGGGTGTTGCCTAAGCTGATTTCCGTTCTGGTGCCGCGCGGTTTGCAGGGGTTGCTGGTGGTCGGCATTCTGGCCGGCGTGATGTCGACGATTTCGGCGTTGTTGAACTCGATCTCGACGCTGTTCACCTATGACGTCTACAAGAAATGGATAAGCCCGCAGGCCGGTGATAAGCGGCTGGTGGTCGTCGGCACGGTCACGACGTTGGCGCTTATGTTCTTCAGCATCGGCTACGCGCCCCAGATCCAGCGCATGGGCGGCATCTTCATCTATTTTCAGACGGCGGCGAGTTATTTCGCTGTTCCGATAGCGTCGGTGTTTCTGATGGGCATGTTCTGGAAGCGGACTACTCCGGCGGCGGCTCTGACGGTGATCATCGCCGGCATTCCCTTCGGCATGCTGATGGACTGGTATATCATGGAAGGCCGACCGCTCACCGTCGGCGGGCTCACCCTGATCCCGCAATTTATTCCTGTGGGTTTTATCGAGGCGTGGAATACGAAGAACGTGTTCGTGTGTTCAGGATTCAACCAGCTTTTCATGATGCTGCTGATGGTCGGGGTCAGCCTTTTCACCCCGGCCAAACCGGAAGCCGAAATACGCCCCTTGATGTGGAGTGTGGACAAATTCTTCCTGCCGAGGGGCGAGCCGAAGAGGAATCTCTTCCAAGGAGTCGGATTCTGGTTCGTGTTGCTCTCGACCATCTATTTTGCGGTTTATGCGATTTTTCATTAACCCGTCGGGAAGGCACTGAGGAAATAATCAGATGAGGACAACGAATACCACAGCGGCTTTGATGACGGCGTTTCTTGGGTATGCGTTTTACGCCGTTTCCGCTGACAATCAGGATCCCGGCGCAGACACGTGGGACGGTCGCAAGGCGCAGCTTGGGGTGGTCAATCCGCCTGTCCGCTCGAAACTGCAAGAGGTGATTTCGCTGCGCGGAAAGTGGGAGTTCGCGGCCGACCCGAAGGCCGTGGGGCGCGATGCCGGATGGATGCGGCCCGGGACGGTTTGGCCCGGGCAGCGGGAAATGGAGGTTCCGGGATGCTGGGAAGCGCAGGGCGTCGGCGAACCGGGGACCAGCCGCATCTGGGGCATCACACATGATGCCAATCCCTATCCGTTACGCCACATTTACATGGGCGCAGCTTGGTATCGGCGCAGCGTCGCCGTGCCGGAGGCATGGGCAGGAAAACGGGTCTGGCTCAAAATCGGCGGCGTGCGTGCGCAGGGCTGGTTCTGGGTCAATGGCCATCCGGTGGCGCAGGTGGAAAACTTCTGCGCGGTCAATAAATATGATATCACCGATCTGGTCACGCCTGGCAAAGCAGTGGCCATCGTGGCCATGGTGCGCAACGACCTGCCGAGCCGCATGGGGCAGGTCAGTTCCCTGCACCGCTGGGGCGGCCTTTACCGGGACGTGGAGCTTGAGTCGACGCCTTCCACAAGGATCGACAACTGCTGGGTGCGGGGTGATTTCGACCAAAAGGGTGCGGAGGTCCATGTGACGGTGGCGGTTACGGCCGACGCGGGCAAATTAAAGAACCCGGTGTTGCGCGTGAAGATTCAGTCGGCAGTCGGCAGTTCCACTCTGGAGGGCGAGCGTTCCCGCGAGCCGTCGGGCGCGGCCCGGACCGAGCCTGTGACACAGACGGGGAATCTGCCGGTGGTGTTTGCCGATGGCCAGCAGACCGCCGAGGTCGTATGCCGTTTGCCGCTTGTGCCGTTCCGGCCGTGGTCGCCGGAATCGCCTGCCCTTTATATCGCAGAGGTGACGCTGTGTGACGGGGAAATGCCGGTGCACGGTTGGTCGGAGCGTTTCGGCGTGCGGAAGCTCGAAGTCCGGGGCGACCGGTTCTTTCTCAATAACGAGCCCTTCTTGATCCGGGGCTATGGCGACGATTATATCTACCCGCTGACGCTCTGTTCGCCCGCGTCGCGCGAGGCGCACCGGAAGCATCTGGAGGTCGCCCGCCGCTCGGGGTTCAACTACGTGCGGCACCATACGCACACGGAAATCCCCGAGTTCTACGATGCCGCCGACGAGCTGGGGATATTCGTCCAGCCGGAATTGCCGTACTACGGACATGCCGCTACGGATCAGTTTTCGTTTGATCCGAAACGCGAGCTGTCCGAACTCATCACCCATTACCGGCGCTACGTGTCGCTGGCCACGTATTCCATGGGCAACGAGGGAAGCCTCGGCACGCCGTTGGACAACGAGCTGTACCAGATGGTCAAGCGAATGGACCCGGCCCGTTTGGCGATCCATCAAGACGGCGGCAGGGGAAACACGAAAGACAACTCCGACTTCCGGCCCGGCCCGATCCAGCTTTGGAAGCCGGGCAGCTTCGTCTGCGACGCGCCGTATGTGGCCCACGAATACCTGAACCTTGGTCTGAAGAGCGACCCCCGTTTAGATCCCCGCTTCAGCGGTCCGTATGCGCCCGCCAATGATTTGAGAACCTACGAGGCGGCACTGAAGCGCGTCGGCCTGAGCCGCGCCTGGGGCGATGCCTGCATGGACGCGGGACACGCGCTTCAGCGTTACTACCAGAAACAAGGACTCGAAACGGCCCGGCTCGATCCCACCTGCGACGGCTACAGCTTTTGGACCATCGTCGATGTCCTCTGCAAACAGCGGGGCGAGACGAAGGTTTACGCGGGGCAGGGGCTCTACAACGCCTTCTGGGAGCAGAAATCCGGCGGGGCGGCCCCAGAGGATTTCCGCACATTCAACGGACCCACAGCACTCCTCATGCGCCCGGATTGGAAAATCGCCGCAGCGGGAGATACCGTCGACGTGGCCTTGTCGGTTTCCCATTTCGGCGACAGACCCTTCAGCGATGCAACCCTCGATTGGACCCTGCGTGAGGGCCGCAACGTGCTGGCCTCGGGCAGCCTCGCTCACCTCGACGTGGCTATCGGCGATGTGCGCGAGTTGGGCGTAGCCAAAGTGACGATCCCCGAATTGACGCATGCCGTTCACGCCGTGCTGGAGGCGAAGCTGAAAGGCAGCGACGTCAACAACCAGTGGGACTTCTGGCTTTTCCCCAAACGCATCCCCAAGGACGGCAAAGGCCTGGCGGCGTCCGACGACCTCTATCCGCTCCTCTCCGCACGTTATCCCGGCATTGCCCGTGCCGGGACGCCGGAGGGAGATGCTGCGGACGTGCTTGTCACAACGACTGGCGATAGTGCCGCCCTCACGGCTGGCCGGCGTGTCGTGTTGCTCGAACTTGACGACGCCAAAGCGAACGTCAGCTTTGCGTGGTGGTGGATCGGCGACCAGGCGGGCACGGCGATGGCGAGGCATCCCGTGTTCGGCGATTTCCCTCATTCGGGTTTCCTTTCGCCGCTCTGGTTTGGAATCGTCAAACATGCCGATTTGCTGCTGCCCGCCGATGCCTACCGGGGGGCCGAGCCGCTCATGGTCGGGGAAGGGATACTGGGCTATTATGTCTACCTTTCGCAGGCCCGCGTTGGCAAGGGACGGCTGCTTCGTGCCAGCGGACTCGATCTCGTTAGGGCGAACCCGCCCGAAAGCGTCTACCTGTTGGACAAAATCCTTGATTATGCCCGGTCCGACGCTTTCGCACCGCAGGCCGCCCTCGATCTCACGGGCATTTCCGCGCGCTGGAAGCAACGGCAAGCCCTCATTGCCGACTGCGGCAGGCTGAACGGTTGGCGTCATACGAGCAAAGCGGCGGCAAGATGGGATTTCGCGGGTCAGGGCAAAGCGAGTATGCTCGGAATGCAACCGGACAAGAACGAGTTGGCGTGGGAGACCCCGGCCGGCCTGCAAGAAGGCCAAGGAGATAAGGTCACTTTCAACTGGCTCCACGGGGTTGCCTTCTCCTGCTGGAGCACGGCCGTCGACCACCGCCAGCGGATGACGCTCCACTTTAACGGAAAACCACTGCTGAAGTTTTCGCTCGACGTTACCGACCGCGAATGGACGGTGAGCGAGGGCGGAGCAGCGCTTCGCTACCGAGGCATCGCTTTCTCGAAAATAGAATCATCGGGACTCATGAGCCTCACCGTGCCCCGGGCCCTCATCAATCGCGGCCAGCCCAATTCGCTTAAGTTGGTGGGAGAAATCGGCGAGGATGGCACCGGATGGAACGGCATCATTGAGAAGAATTCCATCAAGTAGGGAAGGAAAAACGGCATGAAACGGATCAGTGTGGTAAAGGCGCTTCTCACAAGCGTGACGGTATGCGGCACGGCGTTAACGTCATCGGCGGATGTGGTTGCCTACTGGCCGTTCGGGGCGAGCGGTCTGGACGATGCGTCAGGCAACGGCCACACGCTGGAGAATGCGGGTGTCGATGTGAGCGGCACGCGGGCGGTTTTCAACGGCTCCCACACCAAGTTCAACACGGTCGGCACGCTCGACTTGAGCGCGTACAGCAATCTCACGGTTGAATGCTTTGCGCGAAGGACAAACCCCAACGATGCGGATGGGCGCTTCCTTTTCGAGCACTCCTCCGGCGCGGGATCTTATCTCGGTGCGTTCAGGGCCATGTGGGTCGGCACAAACTCCACCGCTCCCTGCGCATTCGAAAGCTATTGGAATACGGGGACGGGTGGCAACACTGATTTGTCTTGGACTGTCACGCCGGACGGACGTTGGCACCACATCGCGCTGGTTCATGATGTCACGGCGAACGGCGACATTCTCAGCCGCCTCTACATCGACGGAGTGCAGGCGAAAAGTTCATCTGCGGCCGCCTCTTATCTTTCGCTCACGAACGCGACGTTTTTCATCGGGTCACGGAACAACGCGTCCTACAGGTTCAACGGACAGTTGGACGACATCCGCATCACCGACCGGTCGCTTTCTCCCGAAGATTTCATGTTTGCCCCGTCCACCGACTATGCGGCGGACGGAGGTCTTGCCCCGCGAAAGGCAGTCCTAGCCTATTGGCCATTCAAGGACGGAATCGAACTCACCGACACCACGGGCAACGGGAACATCCTGACCAACACGGGGGTCTTTTTTTCGCGGGGTGCCGCCGTGTTCGGGGGTAGCCACAGCGTTTTCAGCACGGTTACGAACATGCCTCTCGCCGGCTATGTCAGCCTGACGATCGAATGCTTCATGAAAACGACCTCGCCGACTGAGCCTCAAATGCTAATCGAGCTTTCCGACAACTTTAACAACAATCCCGGCTGTTTTCTCCTAGACATGGACATTGCTGCCGGGCGAGTGTTCGGAGGAATGAGAATAAATGCGCCGGGATATTCCTACAATGCGGAACGGACTGCCGATGGCGTCGCAACGAACGGCCAGTGGCACCATGTGGCTTTCGTGATTGATGCGTCCAAGGCTGGGGCAGACCGGGCGCAGCTCTTTTTCGACAGGGTCAGACAGACCACTCATAACAACTTGACTAACGACACCATGACGACCATCGCGTCCAAACGTCTGTACATCGGGTCGCGCGGCGACAGCCAATACCGGTTCAATGGACAACTGGACGACGTGCGCATCCGTGCCGGGGCACTGACGACGAACGAGTTTCTCCAGTCCCGTTCGGAGCTGAGAGGGACGCTGATCCGGCTGGACTAAGTTTCCGTCCGAACAAAAGGGGACACACGACAAGGGTAATCGGTCGCCCGCGCTCCTGACTCGGTTCCGCACAAGAGACGCGCAGCAAACAAACGATTGGGTAACTTTCAACGCTCAACGTTCAACTCTCAAGTTATAGGAGATGAAGGCTGATGAGTAACAAGGGTTTTATGTTGATTCTGGCCATTGTCGGCGTGGCCAGCGCACAAGAGGCTGTCCCGCATTCTGGTACCTCTGCGTGGGTTTCACGTGAAGCGCTGCCGGCTGTGGTGAATCCGGTCATGCGGTCGCCTCTGCAAGAGGTGGTCTCGTTGCGTGGCGATTGGGAGTTCACGACCGATCCGCAGACAAATGGGCTCGCTGCGGGTTGGATGCGCCCAGGGGTTGGTTGGCCCAATCAGCGGACGCTTCAGGTTCCCGGCTGTTGGGAGGCGCAAGGCGTCGGAGAACCGGGGATCAGCCAGCCGTGGGACATGAACGACCGGGGCCCGTATCCGCTGCGACACGTGTACATGGGTTCGGCTTGGTACCGTCGCATGGTTCCCGTCCCTGCGGCGTGGCGTGACAAACGCATCTGGTTGAAGATCGGCGGGGTGCGCTCGCAGGGCTGGTTTTGGGTGAATGGCAAGTCTGTTGCACATGATTATTCTTACTGCAGTGTCACCAAGTACGACATCACCGACTGCGTCACGCCGGGTCAGGATGCCGCAGTTGTTGTTTTGGCGCGCAACGATGTGCCAAGCAGGAAGGGGAGTGCCGGCTGGAGGCACCGTGCAGGCGGTCTGTACCGCGACGTGGAAATCGAGGCGACGCCTGAGACCTGGCTCGACAATGTCTGGGTGCGCGGCGATTTCGACAAACGTGAAGCGGTCGTTCATACGACGGTTGCATACGCGACCGAGGCGGGACGGCTGAAAAGTCCGGCGGTGCATGTGCGGATCACACATTGGAATGGAGGGACGGCCTCAGTGCCGTCCGCGGCGGATACGGAGGTCCGCCCTCCATTGGGAAAGACGGGAGTGAAGAGTGGGAAAATAGGAGTTGTCGGGATCGGAAGCGCCGCGATCGCATTTGCCAAGGATAATAAAGAAACGCAGGTGGAAGTGCGCGTGCCGCTCGAGCCCTTCATGCCGTGGTCGCCGGAGCATCCCAACCTGTATGTTGCGGAAGTCACATTGTGTGACGGCGACACACCGGTTCACGGCTGGACTGAGCGTTTTGGCGTACGGAAGCTCGAAGTCCGCGGCGACCGGTTCTTCCTGAACGACAAGCCCTTCTTTGTGAGAGGCTACGGCGACGACCACATCTATCCCATAACCCTGATCTCCCCCGCATCGCGCGAGGATCACCTGAAGCGTCTGACCATCGCCCGTGAGAGCGGGTTCAACTACGTCCGACTGCACACACACTGTGAGGTGCCGGAATTTTATGAGGCCGCCGATGAGGTCGGAATCCTCGTACAGGCCGAACTGCCGTACAACCACGCTGCACCCGGCGAAGCGTTTCCCTCCGATCCGAAGCGGGATCTGCGCGAATTGATCACGCACTATCAGCGGTACGTTTCCTTGGCCACATGCTGCATGGGCAACGAGGGCGGATTTCCCTCGCCACTGGACAACGCGCTGTATGCGCTGTCGAAAAGCCTCAACCCACAGTTGCTCGTTCTGCACCACGACGGCGGCAGCAACACACCCGAGAACTCCGATTTCAGAACCGGTCCGATAAATCCCTGGACTTCGGGGGCATTCGCCAGCGCGGTTCCGTTTGTCGCCCACGAATATCTCAACTTGTCCGTCAAGGCCGATCCGCGCTTGGATGCCTCTTTCACGGGGCTGTATCTTCCATCTCTTGACTCGCTTGGCTTGGGCAAAGACGGAATGGAGAAGGTCCGTGCCGGGTTGCCCCGGCACATGTCCGACTTGGACAGCGCACCCCGCGACTTGAGGAGCTTTGAGGCAGAGCTGAACCGCCTTCAGCTGAGCCGCGCCTGGGGCGACGCGTGTGTCGACGCCGGTCACGCGCTCCAGAGGTACGGACAGAAACAGGGCGTCGAAGCGGCACGGCTTGATCCGGCGTGCGACGGTTACAGCTTCTGGACGATTGTCGATGTCCTCTATCAGGCGCAGGGCCTTTTCAACGTTTTCTGGGAACCGAAATCCGGCGGCGCCACGCCTGAGGAATTCCGGGTTTTTAACGGGCCGACCGCCATTCTCAAACGCGCGGGAGGGCAGTCTCCTGTGGTTGTGTCTGGACAGACGTTGACCAATGCTTTGTGGATCTCGCATTCCGGCGAGGAGGATTTGAAGAAAACGAAACTCGTTTGGAAAGTGTGTGCCGACAAGATGGTGTTGGCCTCGGGTAGCCTTGAGACCGGTGATGTCGTTGTTGGCGGTGTCCGAGAACTCGGCGTGTGTTCGTTCACCGTTCCTCCGTTGTCGAAGCCGGTTCACGCTGTGCTTGAAGCCGAACTGATCACGTCGGATAACGGGGTAGCTCCTGTGCCGCCCGCGGACGCCAAGGAAGGTTTCCCTCCAAGTGTTTGCAACACATGGGATTTCTGGTTCTTTCCAAAACGCGAGGCGAAAGACGGGGGAGGCATGGCAGCGACCCGGAGGCTTTATTCCTCGCTGGCAAAACGTTTCCCCGGCCTTGCCCGTTCGGGGACGCCGGAAGGCGATGCCGCAAGCGTTCTGATCGCGTCAGATGGCGATCCCGAAGCCCTGGCGGCTCTCGGCGGTGGACGAAAAGTCGTGCTGCTCGACCGCTGCGGGGCACCTGACAATACGCACCTCGGCTGGTGGCTGCTCGGCAACCAAACCGGTACGGCCATGGCACGTCATCCCGCGTTCGGCGATTTTCCTCACGACGGTTTTCTCTCCCCGCTTTGGTCTCGTATGGTCAAGCGGCCTGAGTTGCTTCAGCCCGACGACGGGTTTTGCGGCGCCGAGCCGCTGATGGTGGGCGATGGAATCCACGGTTACTCTCTCTACCTGTGCCAATCAAAGGTCGGCAAAGGAAAGATGCTCCGCGCCTGCGGGTTGGACGTGCTGACCGACACGCCCGAGGGAACATGCCTGCTTGATGCTTTGCTCGGGTATGCGCGTTCCGAAGCTTTCGCGCCGAAAACGGTGTTGGATGAAGGACGGCTTGCTGAACGATGGAGGCGTCATCAGCAGATTTTTAATGGTCTGAACGGCTGGGCACATACGCTGAATTCCGACGACGCCCGTTCGGGCCGACATTTCTTTGGCACCGCGAAAAGCCGCCACCTGAACCTGCCCAAAGGCAAAACAAAGAAGCTGGAGTGGGAAACTCTGCCGGTACCGGCGGATGAGGTTGGGAAGACGGCCACTTTCCGCTGGCTACAAGTGACGAGCGTGAGCGAATGGGGAACCAAAATTGCCAAACCGGTTACTGTTATCCTGGACGGTAAAACGGTACTGACCTACACCGCCGGCATTCTCAACAAAGAGTGGACGGTGCGCGAGGGGGATGCGGCTCTGGTTTTTACCGGTTTGGATTTCACACAAAACTCTATGACTGGCGTCATGGAATTGATCGTGCCGAGGTCATGGGTGAATCCGGGAACTCCGTGTGTGATCAGACTCGCCGCAGAACCGGACGGAAAGGGTGATTTGTCCACAGGCGTGATCGAGGTCAACACGGCCACCTTCCGCCCGCCGCGCATCCCGAACGGCTGGCTGAAGACCCTATGTGCCGGGGACAGCGGGCGAAACAAACTGCCGTCGGGTGTCGGCCAGCTCGATGTGGCAAGGGCGATGAAGGGCGAGAATGAACTGGTGTGGGAAACCTTTCCGGCGCCGGGAAACGTCCGGGAGAACCCGGCGTACACGTTCGAATGGCGGGGCGGTATGGGGTACTTCGCGGAACCGCAGGGAAGTTTTGTGCTCTATGTGAACGATGAGAAGGTGATCGACATTCCGGAAATCAGTGAGAAAGACGCGGAGTGGTTCAGTTCCGACAAGGCGGTCCGTCTGAAATACGCGCGCGATAACCAAACAGCCGAATACGGCATGTTGACACTGACCCTGCCGTCCTCGAAAGTAACGCCGGGCAAATCCGTGCTTCTGAAGGTGGTCGGCAGCGAGTCCAATAGCCACCGCTGGTTCGGTGTTTTTCAGATTTGGTGAACGCGGGCCCGGCACCGTATTCGGAAGAGGCCATCCATGACCCCGATCAACAAGGAACGTAAAGACGAATGAAGCGTATAACCGTCATGGCCTTACTATCAGTCCTGTCTGGACTGACGGGGTGTATCCTTTTTCCAAAGGCGCCCGCACCGAAGAGCCTGAATATCGTCTTTGTCGGTGACAGCATCACGTCCGGTTATCTGATGAAGAACCCGGCTCGGGACGCACCGCCGGTGTGTGCAGCAGCTTGGCTGAAGGGTCACTCCGGCATCACGAATGTCCTGTTCCGAAACTGTGGCAAGCCGGGTTATCGGACTGACCAGTTTCTACCCGATCGGTTAAACAGCGAGTGGGGTGAGGTGAAACAGGCGGGCGAGTCGTTCCGGAATGTGCCGGGAACGCTGGTTTTTTCGGTCATGCTGGGGGCGAACGACTCGGCTGGGCACAACGACACGGGCAACCATTCGCCTGAGCGTTTTAAAGCGGACATGAAAACCCTCGTTGAGGCGCTATGCGCCTCTTTTCCAGAATCCGTTGTTGTGATCCACCATCCCACCGGGTACACGAAAGCACCCGGAACCCATCCTGAGAATCTCGCCCAATACAAGCCCGCCATCAATGCGCTCGTCGAGGAGATGGCGGGTACTCATCCGGGACGAGTCTTTCTCGGCGACGTCAAAGCGTGGGCTTCCTTCGAAGAAAATCGCGAGACCCACTGGTTTAGGGAGAAGCGAGGAAATGTGCCGTATTACGTTCATCCCAATGAACGGGGCGCTACGGTGATCGGACAGTTGTGGGGCGAGGCCATTGCGCGGGCTGTGTATTCTTCACCACAAAGGAAATGACGATGAATAAGATTCAACAAGGAATGATTTTCGCACTGACGGCTATCGCGGCAGGAATTGCGTCTGGAAATGATGAGACGAACGTGATGGATCACAGCCGGCTCGCGCGATTGCCGTTGGGGAGCATCACCGCGCAGGGGTGGCTAAAGACGCAACTTGAGCGCAGCAAGGCGGGGATGGGCGGGCATCTCGACGAACTTGAGCCCGACATGATCGCCAAACCGTATGTTGACCGAAGCCACAAATCCAAAGTCAGCCCCGGTTGGAGCGGCGAGATCTCGGGAACCTATTGGGCGGGACTGGTGCAGTTGGCCTTTACGTTGAACGACGCGGAACTGAAGGCGAAGGCCGACAAATGGGTCCACGCGACGATCGCACTTCAGGAAGAGGACGGGTATCTCGGCAGTTACCGCAAGACGGACAACCGGTTGGAAGACTACAGCGCGTGGTCGGCGAACTGGTGTTACCGCGCACTGCTCGCCTGGCATGACGCGACCGGCGAAGAGGCGGTGCTGAAAGCCGTTCACCGCAGTTTGCTCTGGTATGTCAAAAATTGGGCGGGTGATCAGAAAACCGACTATGCGGCACCGACGCTGATGGAGTCGATGATGACCGTGTATCTGAAAACCGGTGATCAGCGGCTTTACAAATGGTGCCTCGACTACATCGCGTGGCTCGACAAGCACGACAAGTTCAGGCATGGCATGGCCTCGTTGCAACGGCCGGAACTGCAATTCAATGAGGACCATGTGGTGGCGTTCGGCGAGAACGTCAAACACCCGGCTCTCGCGTACATGGCAGGCGGACAGCCGGAATATCTCGCCGCCACGCGGAACGGTATCCGGCAGATCATGGACACATGCTGGCAGATCACAGGGGCACCCTCATCCAATTTTGAGTACCTCTCGCCGCCGTCCGCAATCCACGAGACCGAGTATTGCAATTTCGCCACGTACCTGAACACCTTCTCCTGGATGGCTCGCATCACCGGCGAGGCCGCGTACGGCGACCTAATGGAACGCATCCTTTTCAACGGCGCTCAGGGTGCGCGCAGGAAGGACGACCGCGCCATCGCCTATAACAGCGCCCCCAACCAGTTCTTCGCGACCTTGGACTCGTGCCAGTTCGGGAACGGCGCATCGTTCGGAGTCTATGCGCCGAATTTCAATGTCGCCTGCTGCCCGGCGCAATCGGTCCGTATCTACCCCGAGTACATCCGCACGATGTTCCTCCGTGACCATGAGGAAAACCTTTACCTGCCTGCTTACGGTCCGTGTGCGGCGAAGTTCATTGCCCGGGTTGGGACCGAAGTCGATATCACTGAAGAAACACTTTATCCGTTTGACGAAACCGTCACGCTGCGCGTAAAAGCCTCAGCGCCGTGGAAGGGCAAGCTGATGCTGAAGTTGCCGGGCTGGTGCAAAAGTTACCGTATGACGCTGAACGGCGCTGAGGTCAAGACGGCGGCGGCAGACGGTTGGCTGGCTTTGGCGGGGACGTGGAGAGACGACACGCTCGCCGTCGTCTTCGAGATGGAGCCAAAGGCGGTTGCGGTCAATGACGTCTATTTTCAGAGGGAACCGCTGCGGGCGGTCGAATGCGGTCCGCTTCTTTTTGCTCTGAAGCACAAAGAGAAATGGACGGCGGTCTCCGGTACGCCGCTGACTCCCTTGCCGAAGGAGTGGTCGTGGTTCAATGTGACGTGTGACGGCGAGCCCGGACTCTTCTCGCTTCGCAAAGACGATGTGCGTAAAGGGCTCTCGATCACAAAGAAGCGGTGCGAATCCGCTTATCCCTGGGAGGACAGCCCCTTGAAGCTGGTGGTGCCCATGGTCCGCTCGCAGAAACATGCCTATCCTTGTCATTTTAGATCGCACAAGCACACGTTACTGCCGTATGGGAATCCGGTCACCGCTGACGAAGGAGCGAAAGTCGAGAACGTTGAATTGGTGCCGTTCGGGTGCACGGTCTTGCGTACGGCCTGTTTCACGGTTTGCCAATAGTAAGAAGAAGGGGGTTGATGATGATGACAAATTTGCGAGCTACGGGCTTGGCAATCGTGGTTCTCGGATACGGAGTCGCGGGGCATGCGGATGCGCCTGCTGCCCGGGCGGTGCTGAGTCTGGACGGGGTGTGGAACTTCGCCACCGATCCCGTCGGATGCGGCGAGACCGAGAAATGGTATCTGCCTGGCGTGAAACTTCCCGCCATGCCTTTGCCGGGTTACGCGCCGACCGCCGATGGAACCGTCCGCGTGCCCGGCATCTGGGACAATCAGGGATATGGCACGGAAACCGGAAAACTCCGTCATAATTTTGTCGGCAAAGGCTGGTACAAGCGGACGGTCGCTATTCCGGGCGATTGGGCGGGGCGGCGTGTTTTCCTCGCCGTCACCGGGATCAGCCGCTATTCGAAGATCTGGATCAACGCGCATTGCCTGGGCGAGCACATCGGGTACTTGTCGATACAAGAGCATGAGATTTCACAACTGGCTGCTCCGGGGCAGCGCATGACAATAACAATCCAGGTGGACTCCAAGCAGCGGTGGGAAGTCGACACGATGTTTGGCGCGTCATCGCTGGCGGACTATATGGACGTGGCCTGGGGCGGGATTTGGGGGCATGTGCTGCTGGAGGCGCGGTCTGACGCCTGGCTGGCAGACCTGTTTGTCCAGCCCGATGTGCCGGGCGGCAGTTGCACGGCCAGCGCGACGCTGCGCGGAAAGGCCGGAGTGTTCGATACAGCGAGGCTCGAGGTCTTCGAAAAGAACGGCCAGCGTATGGCCGATCAGACTGTGAACGTGGACCCTTCGACCGCGGCGGGACAGTCTGTCAGCGTCAAGGTTGCCCTGCCTGGCGCGAACCTGTGGACGCCCGATACCCCGACGCTTTACACGGCCCGATTCAGCCTGCTCAAAGGGGCACAGGTCATCGACGTGGTCGAAAGCCGTTTCGGTATGAGACAGTTCGCGGTCAGCGGATACAGCCTGCTCTTAAACGGCAAACGGATCATGCTGCGCGGCTATGGAGACGACCACATTTATCCGGTGCAGATGGCGATGCCGTCCGACAAGGAACTTCACCTCAGACAGTTGCGTCTGATCAAATCCTATGGGTTCAACCATGTCCGCCACCACAGCACAGTCATGCCTCCCGAATATTATGAGGCGTGTGACGAGGTCGGCATCATCACCACCGTGGAGTTCCCTATCGTTTACGCGCCGTATATTCCCGGGTCGGGTGCCCGCTGGAAGAAAGAAGTGCCGCCAGGCACGGACCCGAAGCCCGCGCTGGACACCTATCACCGCGAATGGGCGGCGGTCATCACGCGGAACCGCAACCACCCGAGCGTCCTGTGCTGGGTCATGGGCAACGAGCTTTACGCCGACATGCCGATCCGTTACAGCTTCCGGGACATCGCGCAGAAGCTGGACCCGACTGGACTGTATCTCGATTCGGACGGCGTCAACGCGGGGATTCTACATGATGCCAAACGCGACAGGCCGACCGTGGCGATCTATGACATCCAGTTCGCAGAATGGGATGATCCGGTCGTCAGCAAGACCAAGTTCACTACACCGAAGCCGATCAAACCGGTTCTCTCTCATGAGGCTGGAAACTATCTCACCTTTTCCCGGCCCGATCTTGCCGACCAGTTCAAACACAATTTCAAACCGTTCTGGTTGACCGCAGGCAAGGCGAAGCTGGAGAAGCTGGGGCTGCTGCCGGAAGCGGTGCAATGGTCCGATAAATCGGAGCGTCTGTACACCTTTCTCCACAAGAGCAATCTGGAGTCTCTCCGAAAGAACCCCTACATTTCGGGCTATCACTGGTGGCTTTTCCAGGACTATTGGACCACCGCAAACGGGATCGTGGACCTTTACTTCCGGCCGAAATCGATCACCAAGGAGGAACTGCTCGTGTTCAACAGCGATGTCGTGCTGTTGCAGGACGGGTTGGAGATGACCTATCGGGGCAACAGCCGGCTGGACCTGAAGCTCCTCGTGTCGAACTTTTCGCCTGAACCACTACTGCAAGGCGAACTGGTTTGGGAAGTGAAAGCCAGTGGGCGGACGCTTGCCCGACAAACGGTGCCTGTCGCCCAGATTTCCCAAGGAGACGTGACGGATGCGACTGTGGTTGGCGTGATGCTGCCGGAGCAAGCCGCACCTTGTAAACTGAGCGTTACTGTGAAGCTGTCGGCACACGGCAAGCAGTATGGCAACGAGTGGTCCGCTTGGCTTTATCCGAGCGCGATTCGCCCCGTTTCGACTTCTGTGCCGGCTTTCGCTTCGGTGTCGCAGCCCAAATTGTTTGCGACGTGGGGGATTGCGCCGATTCCGGCCGAAGGCCAGCTTTCCGCCCGTGCGGTATATGTGACCGATAATTTGGCCGACACACGCTTGACTGACGCGATGGGCCGAGGCGCATGTGTCATATGTCTCGGGGGGGCGGACTCGTTTCTGACTGCTTACCCATTGACCTACCGGACCACGTGGTGGAAGGCTGGCGATGTGCCCGAGAAGAACCATACGGGAACCTTCGTCTACGATCATCCGGTGACTCGCGAGATCGCGCCGGACGGCTGGTGCGACGGGGGGTGGTTCTACCTCATTGAAGGAGCGAAAAAGTATGCTCTGGAGGATGTTGCTGCGCATCCCGACGTCATCGTGCGCGCGCTGCCCAGCATGGCGATGGTCCAAGACGAAGCCCTGCTTTTCGCGGTGGGCGTGGGCAAGGGGTGCTTGGTTGTCAGCGGTCTGAACCATGTTCAGGCTGAGGGCCGTCCGGAAAATGAATGGCTGCTTGCACGGCTCACCGACTACGCTTCTACACTGCCGCACCCCACCCAAGCGGTTTGGCCGACTTCGTTACGCGTTGAAGCGGCTCCTGAAGGATGCCTGCCGGGGTTCAGTCGTCTGGCCGCGATGAAGGGTGGGGGCATTCCCGATAAAGCAACGTGGTATTCGTATCGATCGGATGCCGCGTCGGTTTACATCTGCCGACAGGACAAAATCGGGAACGATGTTGTGTGGGAGACCGTCCCGTATACCCCAGAGGCGCAGCCGAGGGAGCGCGTGACTTTCGTCTTTGCCGGCGGGTTGGGGTTCAGCTCGGAACCCGCGACAGAGGGCTTTGCCCTTGATGTCAACGGTACAGAGGCGCTCCGGTTCGACATGCCCGCGCCGAAGCAGTGGGTGAGCGCCGACAAGCGCGTGGAAATGCGGTTTGAGGTGCGCCGCGACATGAAGGCCGACCAGCTCGGCCTGTTCCACGTGACCATCGCCCGCGATCTGCTCACGCCCGGCAAGCCCTGCCAATTGAGCGTCCGCTCGCTGGGAACCGGCAGCCGACGCTGGTTCGGACTGAACCCTTACACCGATGTCCGGCAATGACGGGTTGAGGTGTTCGCAAAAGCGCAGGGCCTAATTCGCGTTTTAGCCGGTTGACAGCGTGTCGGCAGATTCCATAATGGGTTTTGAAGGAAGAGTGGTCTTGGTCAGGCGAAAGAAACAAGCAAGGAGCGCAAAATGAGAAAACGGTTACGTGAAGGAGTTTTTGGCGTCAGGATGCTGATTTCGGTGTTTGTGGCGGTAACGGTTCTGGCCGTGCGGGCTGCCGGGCCGTGGTATGTCGCCACCAACGGCGTGGACACGGGCAATGACGGGCTGAGCTGGAGCCAGCCGTTCGCCACGCTCAGCAACGCCATCGAAAAGGCGGGGGCGGTCAAAAACGAGACGATCTGGGTCTCGAACGGCGTGTACGCGATCAGTGCCACCGTCAGCAATCCTGTGGCCAAGGCCTGCCAGATCCGCGCCTGGAGCACGAATGCTGCGGACACCGTACTGCTTGGGCCCGGAACCGGCAGCAATCTGCGCGGCGTGACGATGGAGGGCGCGGGCAGCCTGCTGGAAGGGTTCACAGTAAAAAACTTTTGCGTGACCAACATGAGCGGCGCCGGTGTCTCATGTAAAGCGGGTACCCTCCGCAACTGCGTGATCGCCCGCAATGTCATAGATGGCGGGAGCTGGCATGCAGGTGCCGGTCTCGTATTGGACGGCGGAACCAGCGACACATGTGTCGTCATCGGGAATCTCATCACAACCAACTGTTCCAGCGGATCGAGCGGGGCCGGCATTTACGCGGACAAAAGTAGTCTGATCGTCAATTGCGACATCTTCTATAACACCAACCGGGGCAAAGCGTATCAAAATGGCGGCGGCATTTATTTAGCCACCAATCCCGGCTGGGTGAAAGGGTGCCGCATCGTGGGCAATTGGGCTTTGAGTATGGGTGGCGGGATCTATGCGAACGGCACGAAGAAGTATTTCCATGATTGCGTCGTCGCCAGCAATTATTGTGTCGCCGCAGGCGGCATTGGGGGGGGCGAGATCATCAGCAACTGCCAGGTGTATGCGAACACGTCCGACTACTTCGGCGGGCGCAGCGGACAGTATAGCGGAAACAAGAGCGTGTCGATCCTCGATTGCGTTTTCAGCAACAACAGCGCCGCCGTCGCCAATGGGGGAATATACTGCGACCCGAGTGAAACGAACGCGTTTATCTACCGGTGCGAGATTGTCGGCAACCGATGCAATACGGGGACTGCGGCCGGTATCACGTCGGGATCGGCAAACACCGTGATCCGAAACTGCCTGGTGGCGAGAAATCATGGCAATGTCACCGGGGCGCGAAACGATCGAGGAAACGGCGGAGCGGGAGTGGCTTTTAGTCCGACCGTAACCAACTCGCTGATCGAGAACTGCACGATCGTCAGCAACCGGTTGGTCGCCACCGGCTCTTACGTTTACTACGGCATGGGATTAGGCGCGACCGGAGGCGCATGCGTGGTCAATTCCGTTCTCTATGACAATGCGGGGCCGAATCAGGTTTGGTCAAATTATTACGCTGAGGCGGGAAACAATGTCTTCAGCAACAGTTGTGTTGCCCCTATGCCGGTGCCCGGAGCGGGGAACACGGACGCCGATCCGCTGTTTGTGTCAAAGGAGACAGGGAACTTCCACCTGAAGGGCGGCTCGCCCTGCATCGACACGGGACTCTATGCGACATGGATGACGGGGGCACTCGATCTGGCTCGCTCGCGCCGCATCGCAGGCGAACAAGTCGACATCGGAGCCTTTGAATACCTTGCCAAAGGGTTCCTGATACGTATCCAGTGAGATTGTCCACGGAATAAAGGGGGGGATCAGATGATTAGGATAAACGCGATGGCGGTTGTGGTGACCGTTTTTCTTGGATGCGCGATAGGTGGGCGAGCCGACGAGCATGCGCTCTCCGGTGTGGAAACGTGGGGGTATCGCAAAGCCTTGCCCGCCGTGGTGAATGCTTGTATACGGATGCCGCTGCAGGACGTGGTGTCGTTGCGCGGCGAGTGGGAGTTTGTCACGCGGGGGGTCGCGCCGTCGCGTCATCCCGGATGGCAGGCGTTCTATGCCAAACCTTGGCCGGGCGCGCGGATGATACAGGTGCCGGGCTGCTGGGAGGCGCAGGGGGTTGGTGCGCCGGGCGCGAGCGTCACGTGGGATTGCAAGTGGGATCATGGCCCCAGAGAGTTGCGGCACGTCTACATGGGCGAGGCGTGGTACCGCAAGACCATCGGCATTCCTGCCTCGTGGCAGGGAAAACGGATTTGGCTCAAAATCGGCGGCGTGCGTTCGCAGGGCTGGTTCTGGGTCAACGGGAAAACGGTCGCGTGGGTGGACAACTACTGCGGCACCTACAAGTATGACATCACGGACCTTGTTCAGACCGGGACACAGGCGGTGGTCGTGGCAGCGGTCAACAACGCGATTCCCAGCCGGAAAGGGCAGATGGTCAGTACGCATCAGTTTGGCGGCCTTTACCGCGATGTCGAACTCGAGGCCACACCTGACGCGCGGATCGACGACGCCTGGGTGCGTGGCGATTTCGACAAGCGGGATGCGGAGGTCCATGCGACGGTGGCGTACGCGACGGCGGCGGGGCGGCTGAAAAGCCCATCGGTGCGTGTGCGGATCACGCATTGGAATGGAGGGACGGCCTCCGTGCCGTCCGCGGCGGACACGGAGGTCCGCCCTCCATCGGGCAAGACGGGACTGAAAAGCGAACAAATTGGAGTTGCCGGATCGGGGAAGGCCGTCGTGACGTTTGCAGACGGCAAACAGGAAACGGAAGTGACGGTGCGCGTGCCGCTCACTTCTTTCCTGCCATGGTCGCCGGAACAGCCCAATCTGTATGTGGCCGAGATAACCCTGTGTGATGAGGACACGCCTGTGCACGGTTGGGCCGAACGGTTCGGCGTTCGCAAGATCGAGGTGCGCGGCGACCGATTTTTCCTGAACGATAAGCCGTTTTTTGCACGGGGTTTCGGCGACGATTACGTCTATCCGGTGACGATGGCCTCGCCCGCTTCAAAGGCCGAGCACCTCAAGCACTTGACGATCGCCCGCGCTGCGGGGTTCAACTATGTTCGTTTGCACACGCACTGCGAACTGCCGGAATACTTCGAGGCGGCGGACGAGGCGGGCGTCATGGTCCAGCCCGAACTGCCCTATTACGGAGACTACCCGACTGAAGCGTTCACGTTTGATCCCATTCGTGACCTGACCGAGTTGTATCGCCATTACCGCCGCTATGTGTCGTTCACGACCTACAGTACGGGAAACGAAGGGCTTCTCGGCAAGCCGCTGGATAAAGAGATCTATCAACTGGCCAAACGGCTCGATCCGGACCGGCTGATGATCCACCAGGACGGCACGTTCAATACGGCTGAGAATTCGGATTTCCGCAACGGCCCCATCAATGTCTGGGAGCCGGGAAGTTTCAAATGCGACGCGCCCTTTGTCGCGCATGAGTATCTGAACCTGTGCGTCAAACAGGACCCGCGCATTGCGGAGCGGTTTTCCGGCCCTTGGATGCCGCCCGTCACGCAGGCGCTCCGGGACGGCTGGCTGAAAGAGGCGGGACTGGACCGGCGTTGGGGAGACGCCATCCAGGACGCCGCGCACGCGCTGCAGCGCCACTATCAGAAACGGGGCGTCGAGGCCGCCCGCATGGACCCCGCCTGCGACGGATACAGTTTCTGGACCGTCGTCGATGTCGTCGTGGCGCAAGGGAAAAGCTATAGCGCCCAAGGCCTGTTCAACGCGTTTTGGGAAGCGAAGCATAACGGCTCGACGGCTGGGGCGTTTCGCTTGTTCAACGGGCCGAGTGCGCTGTTGCTCAAAACCGAACCGGCGGCACGGATTGCGGTTTCGGGCGATGTGGTGAAGGCCGGTTTTTGGATAACGCATTACGGGGAGAACCGCATAGAGAAAGCTCGGCTCCAGTGGTCACTGCGGGCCGGCGACGTTGTGCTCGCGCAGGGCGAATGCGAGGGCGGCGACGTCGAATTGGGGAGCACACGTCTGCTTGCCGAGGCGGAAGTGACCATCCCGAATGTGGCGAAGCCTGTCCACGCGGTGCTTGAAGTGTCGATCATACAGAAGACGGAGGCCGGAGGGCAGAGGACGGAAGACAGAATCGCGAACACTTGGGATTACTGGGTTTTCCCGAAAAGGGATAAACAGGACGGGAGGGGCATCGCCGTCACTCCGGCGCTTTTGCCTTCGTTGGAGAAACTCTACACGGGGCTCGCCGCTTCGGGAACTCCCGGTGCGGAACAGGCGGGGCTGCTGATTTCCCAAGCGCGGTCTCCCGATGTCGATGACGCGCTTGCCGCAGGTAAGCGCGTTCTGCTCATCAATGGCACATCCGGCAAGCCGAATGTCAGTCTGGGATGGTGGTCGATGGGAAACCAAGTCGGGACCGCGTTCGCAAAACATCCGGCGCTCGGTGACTTCCCGCATGACGGCACGCTTTCGCCGCTGTCGTTCCGCATGCTTAAGCAGGGCAAATCTCTGCCGTTCGCGGGACTTTTGCCCGACGACATGCTGGTGGTCGGCGAAGGCGGAAACGGATACTTCCTCTACGCGGGCGGTGCCCGGAGTGACAAGGGGCGCGTGCTGATGACGTTCGGACTGGATCTCCTGTCGGGAACGCCCGAGGGCACCTGCCTTTTGGACGGGCTGATCCGCCATGTGCGTTCGGACGCTTTCAATCCGAAAGGTGTGGCGCAATTGACGTTCGAAACAGGAAACGGCTGGCAAAGGACGCTTTCGGCAGGTGATTCGGGACGCGACAATCTGCCGCTGGGAGCCAATCAGATCGACGTGGCACGGGCAATGGCTGGAAAGAACGAGTTAGTGTGGGAAACGCGCGCGGTGCCCGAGAACGTCCAGTCGAAAAAGGAGATTGCGGTGGTCTGGCGCGGCGGCATGGGCTACTTCGCGGAGCCGAAGGGGAGTTTTGCGCTTTACGTGAATGGCGTGAAGGCGCTCGACATTCCCGAAATCAGTCGGCAGGATACGGTCTGGTTCAGTGCGGACAAGACGGTCAGCCTGAAGTACGTGCGGGACACAACGACCGAAGAATACGGCACCTTGACGCTGACCCTGCCGTCCTCGAAAGTGATGCCGGGCAAACCGCTGCTCATGAAAGTCGTTGGCAGCGACTCGAACAGCCGGCGCTGGTTCGGCGTCTTTCAGACGTGGTAAGCCGCGCGTGTTAGGTTATATCATGCCATCCTGTTAGATTTGTTCGTTGCCGGCCTCGGACTGATTGTCCGGGCCGGAGTTTAGAACATCTGTGCCGATTGCCGATATTGCACCCTACGTGGAAGGGTGATATGGTAACACCCAATCCAAAGGAGCGCTTCCATGAACAACTTTACGTATTACAACCCAGTGAAGATCGTCTTCGGGAAAGGTATGATCGCCGAGCTGAACACTCTGATTTCTTCTGATGTCAAAGTGATGCTTACGTTCGGCGGCGGGTCGATCAAAAAAAACGGAGTCTATGAGCAGGTGCGCGCCGCGTTGGCCGGTCACGCGCTCATTGAGTTTGGCGGTATCGAAGCCAACCCGCGCTACGAGACGTGCATGAAGGCGGCGGCGCAGGCCAAGGCCGAGGGCGTGGGCTTTCTCTTGGCCGTCGGGGGCGGATCGGTTCTGGATGCGACCAAGTTCATCGCCGTGGCGGCGCTTTACGGCAAAGGTGATCCATGGGAGATCATGGAGGGCCGTAAACCCGTCCAGGCTGCGTTGCCGCTGGGCTCGGTGCTGACGCTGCCTGCGACCGGCTCGGAGATGAACACGTTTGCCGTGATCTCGCGCGATTCGACAGGGGAAAAACTGGCCTTCGGTTCGCCGCACTGTTATCCGAAGTTTTCGATCCTTGATCCGGAGGTGACTTTCTCGTTGCCGATGAGGCAGGTCGAAAACGGAATCATTGACACCTTTGCGCATGTGATGGAGCAGTACCTTTGCGACGAGGGAAGCGCGCCGCTGACCGAGCGCATGGCCGAGGCGGTTCTGAAGACACTGGTTGAGGAAGCCCCGAAGGTGAAAGCGGATCCAGACGATTACGCGGTTCGCGCAAGCCTGATGTGGTGCGCGACGGTCGGCCTGAACGGTTCGCTCGGGTGCGGCGTTGCTGTGCAGGACTGGGCCACGCACATGATCGGCCACGAACTGACCGCTCTTTACGGGATTGACCATGGGCGCACTCTGGCGGTGATCATGCCGGCCGTTCACCGTCACGAAATCAGGCGCAAGCAAAAGCGCCTGGCGCAGTACGCGGCGCGGGTGTGGCACATTACGCAGGGCGATGCTGCGGCGCGGGCCGCTCAAGCCATCGATAAAACCGAGGCTTTTTTCCGGTCAGTCGGCGTGCCGACGCGGCTCGGTGACTACGGCATCAGTGAGGCCGAGGCGGGGCAGAAGGTGGCGGAGCGCCTTGCGAAGCGCGGGGTGATGATCGGTGAATTCGGCGATCTCGGTCCCAAAGAGGTGCGGGAGATCGTCGCGCTAGCGAAGTGATTGCTCAAATCAACGCACTGAACTGAAACGGGGCGGCGGGAACTTCCAGCCGCCCCGTTATTTATTAGACCAGCGACCACGGCCCGCGCGGGGTGCGTCCAAGAAGCGCCGCGGCCGCAGGATCGCCGAGGATTCGCTCTTTAAAGGGATCCCACGCTATCTTACGGCCGGTGAGCATCGCAATCTGCCCGAGATGGCCGATGCTTGCCGAACGGTGTGCAACTTCTGCTGGTGTCAGGGTGGTGTCACGAGTCTTCACACAATCGATGAAGTTGCGCTGGTGTCCGGGACTGCGCAGGCGCAGTTCCCCCGCCTCGATCTTGCTGTCGCGTATCCTCGGCGTGGAGGCGTCAAATCGACCGCGGTTCACATACACCCATTCGCCGCTTTCGCCATACCACTTGGTCCCCATTGGAATCTGTGAGCTGTCGGCAACGGTCAGTTCGATGCCGTCGGCATATCTGCATGTATAGCGGTAGCTCTTAGGCGAATCGTAAATGCCGTCTGCTTCGAACGGCGCATAGCCCTCGAAAGACACAGGACCGGAGGTGTCACGGCCAAGTCCCCACTGGGCGATATCGGCGTGGTGGCCGATCCAGTCCATCATTTGACCTCCGCCCCATTCGAGCACCCAGCGCCAGTCCCAGTCGTAAACACCTTGGAAAGAACGCAAAGGCGCCGGCCCCAGCCAAAAGTCCCAGTCGAGCCCATCGGGAACCTGTGCGTTGGGGTCGGCCGGTTTGCCGCGGCCGCCGGCTGGCAGGCCGACCTCCACGCGCACGATTTTGCCGATGCGGCCGTTGCGGACCAGTTCCACCGCACGTCGCATCTCGCCGGAGGAACGCTGCCAACTCCCTGTCTGCCAGACGCGGCCGTGTTGCTCGACAGCGTTGACCAGCGCACGGCCCTCGAGCAAGTCGTGGGTGAACGGCTTCTCTCCGTAGATGTCCTTGCCGTGGCGGGCGGCGAAGGTGCCCACATAGGCGTGCCAATGGTCGGGTGTGGCAATCATCACGGCGTCGATATCCTTGCGGGAACAGACCTCGCGAAAGTCCTTGATCATCTGGCAGCCGGCGTTCCCGTAACGCTCATCGACACGTTTCTTGGCCGCCTCCATTTTCTTGTTGTTGACGTCGCACACGATGCGCACTGACACATCGTCGAGTCCGAGAAACGAACCCATGTTGCCCGTGCCCATGCCGCCGACGCCGATCATGGCCATGGCGATCTTATTGCTGGGCGCGTTTTGTCCGAGGACGCTGGCGGGGACGATGTTGAAAGCGGTCGCGGTCACCGAGGCGGCGCTTCCGCGAAGGAAGTTTCTACGTGAAAGATTCATGGTTGACTCCTAATTGAAACCCGAAGCTGAGAACTGCTCCTGAAGGGCATCAGCCCCTGTTAACGTAACGTGTCGGCGATTTTGCGGATCTCTTCGGCTTTACTCTGGTCCAGACCTGCCAGTGCGGTGATTTCATGGATGGACCAGTGCAGTCCTTGGCGACCACCGGTGGTGACAATCTTTAGCTGACTGGTCTGTACGGCGAGCGGAATGACGGTCTTCTTGTTGTGGTTCCCCTCGCCTTTAGCCACCGGCCCCGTCCACGTTTTGCCGTCGTTTGAAACGAAGACCTCATATCCGTTGGGGGTGTCGCCCCCAGACCTCTCGGTGTCGAGAACAACCTGCGAGAGGTAGACGTTTTCTCCTAAATCTAACGTGAACCACATCCCTTTCTCCGAACTGCGGTTAGATGACCAACGGGTCTCCGGTTTCCGGTCAAAAGCATTCTTGACATCGTTTGCCGCATGCGAGGCGTTGGCCTTCCATTTGGCAGGGCCGAGTTCGCGCGACGGGACTCCGACCTGCTGTTTGACCTTTCTGTCGTAAACTTCCACATAGACTTGTTTTGCCGCGCTGCCACAGGCTGGGTCCGGGAAAAGGCTCTGCAGCGTGGTGAAGAAATCCAGCCCGTCCCGGTTGAAAAGCGCCTCCGCAACGGTCATTCGGCACTTGTCGTCCGGCGCGACCTTGAATAACTCAACGCAACATGATGTGGCCTTCGTTCCGGCGTGAGCGAGAGCCAGCTTGAGAGCGCCCCTTATAGCGACCGTTTTTAGACCTGTCTCGTTCTGCGCGGCCACGGCATTTTTAAGCGCGTCATACGGCTCCAGCGACGGCCAGTCGGCCAGCGCTCGGAGTACGGTCTCCCGAAGGCTCCGGTCGTTATCCGTCAAAGCGCCCGTCAGGGGTGCAATGAATGCTGGGTCGGCATATCCAGCCATAAGATTCGCGAGCGTTTTCTTTGCAGAGCGCGAAGCTTTGTCCCAGGCGGCTGCCAAAGCCGCCGCGCGGGTGGAGGGTTCAACGTTTTTAGCGGCGGCGCGAATTGCTGACTCAGCTGGATTCGTTTCAGAGTCCTGTACCGCCGACAGCCAGTCAACGCCCAGCGAGAATACCCTGTCATCCGCGATCTTGCCGAATGTTTTCCACGCCTCTTTGCGGACGTCGGCGTGTTCCGAGCCGAGGAACCCTTTCAGGCGAGGAACCATGGCTAACTCCGCACGTTCGCCTAGAATGACGAGCACCTTCACCTGCCGGACCGGATCTTTTCCGGCAAGGGTAATCAGCGCATCACCAACGCCCGGATCACGCAGGTCGCCGAGCGTTTCGTTTGCGCTCCGACCTATCTCTCCCTCCCGGAAGGTCAGCTCAAAGATTGCCGGGACCTGATCGGCACCACCGAGTCTGACCAGTGCACGCAAGGCCTCGCAGACCACGGACTCATGATCGGATTCAAGCAGGATGGCCACTTCTGCGGCCTTCGTTCTGGCGTTGCGGCTGGCAAGTTTGGAAAGGAGGGCCACCTGATCGGCGGGGGCGGCGCGACGGAGCGTTTCAGCCAGCGTTTTGACTGCAACGGTGTTGGCGGCGCGGATCACCGCCTGACGCACCATCGCACACTCATCCTTTATGCCGATGGCAAAGAAGTCGTCATCGTTCAGCAGCAACGCTTTGGCGGCAGCCGCACGCAGGGGGGCGGGGTTCGCCGCGTTATCGAAGAGCGTTTTTGCTGCGCGTGTGGCAGCGCGGGTATTCCCCTCAGAGGCCATCGTCCCGATACACGCGGCAAGCGCGGTCTGACGAGCGTCTTCAAGCGTCGTGGACGTAGGCTTGACAAGCGTTTGCAGGGCGAGGGGATCGCCGATGCGGCCCAGCGCAGCGAGTGCGTCGGTTGCGACGGCCTCATTTTTGTCTGCGACGTAGGGCACGACAGCCTTGGTGTTTTTGCGGATGCCCAGCGCGTTGATCAAGGTGCAGCGCAGTCCAGCCTCAGCGCCGGCCAGCGCTTGCGCAAGGGCGTTGTCGGCGTCTTTGCCGGGCATGCCTGCGATGAGCGCCGCCGCCCAGTCGCGGGTTTCCGGGAATTTGAGGCAGGCGACGACAGAGGTTAGATCCGGTGTTCCTTTGGCACTTGGCAAAGCGCGCAGGATCGCTTTTTTGCCGAAAACGGTGGTGGAGTCCTCGCTGAGCAGGGCGTTAAGCTTGATCGAGTTTTCGGCTTCGGTTTTCGCGTGATACGTGTGGGCAAGAATATCCTGCAAGAAAGCGAAAGTCTCGTTGACGTTGGCATCGGTTGTCGTTTTGATACGGTTTAGGTCGGCTTCTGAGAGACCGGCTGGCGTGTCGTCTGCTTTGAGGTCCCCGATGACATACTGCAAGCCGTCAAGGATGTGGGTGAGCAGCGCTTTATCGAGAAAGGCGCGCTGGTCATGAGCGAAAGAGGTATAAAAAACACGTCCTTTGCCGTAAGGACGTATCCATGAGACCGCGTAGTCGTTGTCGGTGCGGCGTTGGTGCTGAGCTTCAGCTGTGGCTTTGTCGGCGAAGTCGAGGGAGACAAGCACATGCAACTTGGCGCGGTTGTAAAAGGGGGACTGCTGCTGATAGATCTCATCGCTTGCGAAGAAGCCCTTGCCCCCGAACGCGCGATTGAGCGGATTGTTCGGCTCATCCAGTTTGAAGGCCCATGTGCCGCCAGCTCCCCACGGGTGACCCCAAAAGCGCCCGCCGACCATCTCCGCGGCCTGTTCGGCCAGGTTGAAGTTGTCGGCACCTGCGTGTATCACGGCCAAACCTTTGCCCGCCTTAACGAAGTCGACGAGGGCCGGTTCAATGAAACGGTTCTCCCGGGTCTTAAGCCCCGTCGTGTTGTTCAGCACGAGCGCATCGTAACGGGCCAGGTTGTCAGGTTGAAGCGCCGCGTAGTCGTTTGAGAAATCGGCGCTGAACGCACGGGTCTTGGACGCGGCGAGCCCGATCGCCTGATTACCGTATTCGAGACCCTTCGTGTGAACGAACCCTTCGCATCGCCAGAAAACCAAGACGCGTCGGGACCGGGTCGGTTTGACGGTGAGTTGTGAGCCGATAAGGGTGCTGATCTGATCAGCCTGCTCTTTGGGAACAGGCGCCAGGTCCTGCGCGGTGGTCGTCAGAACAACAGCACCGGCTATGCACAGCCGGGCGGTCAGACGGAAGATTCGACGGTCTGTCAAATGCATGTCAGATCCTTTTTTTGATTTTTATCAGTATACATGATCCATCCCGGCACAGACATGGTAAGATTGCGCATATGAAAGGTAAAAAAACGCAGGGCCGGGACAACCACTATCGTGTGGCGCTACTGATTGAGACCTCACATGAGTTTGGGCGTGAAGTTTTACGAGGCGTCCGTGATTACGAAAAAACCCTCGATAACCACTGGGCGTTTTACCTTCAACCCGACGGAATGCAGCAGGAGATCCCGAAGATCGGGTCGTGGCCGTGTACGGGTGTGATCGCGCGGTTATTTAACAAGGCTACGACGCGCATGCTTTTGACGGGAGGGTTGCCACTCGTGCTTCTCGACCCCTACGCCGAACATCTTTCGAAAACGTATGATTTGTCTCAGACACCTTTTATCACAACCGATACGGACGCGATTGTGCGCATGGCGTTTGATCATCTGCATGCGTGCGGCTGCCGCGACTTTGCGTTCGTGCACAGCACGGCAGACACGGTCTGGTCCGCCATGAGAGGGAAAGCATTTGAGAAACGGGTGGCACAGCGGGGGTTTGTGTGCCACGTGTACGGCAACCAGCCGGTAGGGACAACGTGGGAGAGTGATATCCGCGGGTTAGGCGTCTGGCTGTCTCGGCTGCCGCGCGGGTTAGGTGTGTTTGCCGCAATGGATCAGCGGGGGCGGAACGTGATCGAGGCGTGCCGCGAGGTAGACTTAGGAGTCCCCGACGATGTGGTGGTCCTGAGTGTGGACAATGACCCGCTTTTGTGCGAGTTGTGCGAGCCGACGCTCAGCAGTATCGGGCTCGACGCTCATCGGGCTGGCTACGAGGCTGCGCAGGTGCTGGATGCGCTCATGAAAGGCGGAAAAGCGGGCCCGGACACGAGGATTCTGGCGGAGCCCACGCATGTCTCACGTCGGCAATCCACGGCGTCGGGATTTGATCAGGACCCTGTTGTGGCGAAAGCTCGCCGGTGTATCTTCAGGCGTTATGAGGACCCGTCATTCCAGATTCGTGAAATCGCCGAGTTGTGCGACGTGTCGCGACGGCTTCTGGAGACACGCTTTGTTCAAGCGGTCGGACGAACCCTGTTGCAAGAACTGATTGAGGTCCGAATGGAACGCGCCCGGACGCTATTACGAGACTCGTCTGAGACCGTTGCCGCAATTGCGGAGTCGAGCGGCTTTTCCGACACCAATTACTTTACGAAGGCGTTCCGGCATCGGCATGGGCTCGCGCCGCAAAACTACAGGACAACCGTTCACACCGTTTAAGGAATACGCCTTTGCGGTCAGCCGTCATCTGCATAAATGCGGCGGCTTCCTCAGATTCACTAAAGTTGTCCTTGCGGGGGGAAGGAATCGAAGGTAAATTACATACCTGTTCTTCATGAATTTGAGATCATATTATGATTAAAAAGCTATTTTCCGGCGACTCACGTCAGGGTGTTTTTTTCCGGCGCATCGACTGGGCCGCCTTTTGGACAGCGACAGTCATCTCGTTTCTGGTTTATTTTTTCACGCTAGGGCCTTCGGTGACACTGGAGGATTCCGGCGAACTTGCCGTGGCAGGGGATCACTTGGGCGTACCGCATCCTCCTGGCTATCCGATCTGGACCATATGCGCCTATGCTTTTTCACGCTTGTTCAGCTGGGTCACATTCCAGGGGCAGCCCACTCCCGCATGGAGCATCTCGCTGATGTCGGGCGTATTCGCCGCACTGGCAGCCGGGTTCACCGCCATGTTGATTACGCGGTCTGCATCGGACATGATGCGGGACGCGCACGAAGGCGAAGAGCACTTTCAACAGGGGGAGAGTGATCTGTTATGCTGGGCAGGCGGTGTGGGCGGCAGTTTGGTGTTCGCCTTCAGCCCGGTGATGTGGTCGCAGGCGACCATTGTGGAAGTCTATACGCTCAACGCCTTCTTCCTCATGTGGATTTTCCTTCTGACCTACCGCTGGATACGGTGTCCGGCTGACAGGATCCTATGGTTGACCGCTTTTGTTTTCGGACTGGGTCTGACCAACTATCAGGTGTTGTTGCTTGCGGCGCTGCCGTTGGTGGTGATGATTTTTTTGCGCGACATCGCGCTTTTCCGGGATTTCATCTTGGTGGGCATACCGGTCCTGCTGACTGCACATGTGCTGCAAATCGGTGCGATGCTGCCGGCTGCACCGGGCGCCAGCGGACCAGCTTATGCGAAATTTGCGCCGTTGCATAAGGTTTCCATACCTTCCCTGTCCCTGCTGGTTATGGGCGGCGTGTGCGTGCTGTTGGCCTTGGGGGCAGCACTGGTGCTCGACGCCAGTCGAAAAGCGAAGAATCTGAAGTCGAAACTCGCTTCGGGCGAAAAGCCGCGCTCCCGTGCGTCGTTGCTGGAGCGACTCGACGGTGCCAGTCAAAAAGGCGCATGGATTGCAGCAGGGCTTGCCGGATTCGGGGCGGTGCTGGTGTTGTGTTCGACGGCCACGACGAATGTGGTGGCCGTGGCGGCAACGGATGCGCCGCTTTTGGCGCCGGGGGTCTACACCAGTGTGGCTGCACTGATCGTTCTCGTTCTCGCGCTTTGCCTGGGCGGCGCATATGTTTTTAAAGGGCGGCTGACCGACAAAGAAACGCTTCCCTGGCTGGTTGCTGCGGGATTTGCGATGCTGATTCTCTTTTTCCGGCTTTCGTCCGTCAGAAGTGCCGGCATCCCCCAGGGCTACATGGGTGCGCCATTCGACTGGACGTTGCCGACGGTCGCGTTGATCGGTGCGCTGTTGGTCTTGTTCCTGCTCAGTTCGACGATCCCGCGCGGGTTGTTTTACGCGCTTCCCGTGGCGGCGGTGCAGCTCTCCGTATTCGTGCTGCTGCGCAAAGGCGGCATGAATGGCCTGACACACCCATCGTCCTGGTGGTTCTGGTGGCCGGTGATCTGGAACTTCCTGATCATTGGGTTGGCCGGCTTCGCATTGCCCAATGGGCGCACGGTGGCGCTCACCACGCTTTTTGCGGAACTGGGTGTCTCATTCTACATCTACATGCCCATCGTCTCCGACTTGCGCAATCCGCCTATGAATTGGGGGTACCCTCGTACATGGGAAGGTTTTAAACATGCCATCACGCGCGGTCAGTACGAGAAACTGGCGCCGTCCGATGTGTTCACCAAGAAATTCCTTTTTCAGCTGGGAACTTACTTTACCGACCTGCGTGTGCAGTTCACCCTCCTTGCGGCTACGCTGGGCTTTCTGCCATTCACGCTGTGGAGCTTCAAGGCTGGCGCACGGCGTATCCGCGCGGTGTATGTGGCGACGACGCTCTACCTCGTGACCTGTTTCTTTGTGGTTCTCTCTGAGATGATGGGGGGAGAGCCTCTTTGGCGTATGGACAAGCTGCTGATTGGTCTGATCCTGTTGCTGCTGGTGGTGGGGGCGGCCACCATCGTGTTGCGCCAAGTGGAGGAATTCGTTGTACGGACGTGGCGGATGCATAACCTTTCCGAGGGGCTGACGGTGGGCATCTCTCTTGCCGGCATATTGGCTGTAATCGGGATGTTTCTCGCAAAAGGACTGATGCATGCGCTGTCGGGAACAGCCGAGCCGGGAATGGGGGTCAAGCTGGGAGCTTTGGCGTTGGCCTTGGTGATTCTGATCGCATTGGGTGTCGGCTGGTACTTCTTCCGGAAGTTTGCAGAGGAAAAGTTCGACTTCCGTTCCGACATGGATACGGTCACTCAGCAGTGGATGATCGCGACGGCAGCGGGCTTCCTGGTCATGAGCGTCTTGTTGGTGGTGCTCGCGAACATCAAGGGCGATCTGCAGGATGCGTTCATCCAGAAGGTCAAGTTTGTGAGCTCGCATGGGCTGTTTGCGATTTGGATCGGCTACGGCTTGGCCTTTGGACTGACGCTGGGCAACCGGATCCTCAAAGCGTTGACGCGCCGGGGTGTGCTGCCTGAAGGCTTTCTCAAACCGTTGCGGACGGCGTTGGTGTGTGCGGGGCTGCTGATTGCGGCGATCCCTGTTTACGAAAATTATACGAACGAGTATCTCGTTTTCTCAATGAGCGGTGCGGAACAGAACGGCCACGACTACGGCTGGCAGTTCGGCAATTATCAATTGCGGGGAGCCGACGCCATCGCCGAAGAACTGGAGGCTGAGGAGGAGCCCTTGCCCAACCCGTTGTTCCCGCCGGCGATGGAGCCGAACGGCATCTTTTTCGGCGGAACAGATCCGGGACGTTTTGTGCCGACGTACATGATTTATTCTGCGAAAGTGAGACCCGACGTTTTTCTCATCACGCAGAACGCACTGGCAGACAACACCTATATGTCCACGATGCGCGATCTCTATGGCAACCAGATATGGATCCCGACGCCGGACGACAGCGCGCGCGCTTTTCAGATCTACGTCGACGAAGTCCAGTCTGGCAAGCGCCCCAAGAACGCCTCGCTCACAATCGAGAACGGTCGTGTCCAGGTGAGTGGTGCGTTGGGGGTCATGGAGATCAACGGTATTTTGTGCGATATGATTTTCGCCAAGAACAAAGCGCGTCATGCCTTTTATGTCGAAGAAAGCTACGTGATCAACTGGATGTTTCCGTATCTCACGCCGCACGGACTCATCATGAAGATTAACGCTGAGCGTCAGGCGCTCTCCCGGAGCATCGTGCAGGACGACATGGCTTTCTGGGACTGGTACACGCGACGTCTTTTGCGAGGAGCGCTGTTCCGCCGCGACTTGCCCGCGCAGAAATCGTTTTCGAAGCTGCGCAGCGCGATCGCCGGTCTGTATGCGGCGCGCGGACTACGCGGAGAAGCTGAGAAGGCTTTCCAAGAGGCGCGCACGCTCTATCCTGTGAGCCCGGAAGCCAATTTCCGGCTGATCCAGGAAGTGCTGCTGACGCAAGCCCGCTACACGGAGGCGATCGATATTCTCGACGAATACAACCGTCGTGATCCCAACAACGAGCGGGGCTACGGGTTCGTCGATTTCATCAAGCGCATCCGCGACACCGAGGCCAAGGTGCGCATGCTGACAGCCAAGGCGCAACAGTCGAAGACGCTCTCGCCAGACGACGCTTTTGAACTGGCGCTCGCATACCGGGATCTCGGACAGAATGACTCGGCAGCGAATTATTTGGAACAGCTCGCAACGCTTCCCAACCTGCCGGTCACTAAATTATTTGAGATCGGGTGCATCCTGAGCGCTCTCAAGAGAGGAGAAAGCGCATCGAAGGCCATGGACGGTGTAATCGAACGTCTTCCTGGAGACATGCCAGCAGAGCAGTTGCTCGAGGTGGTGCGAGTGTACGGCGAAGCCGGGAAGGCCGACAAAATGGGCGTGCCGCTGTCGCGCTACCTGCAGTTGCGCCCGAACGATTGGCAAGCGTGGCTCGACATGGCCACGCTTTGTGCCATGAAGCAACAGCAACAGCAGACGCAGTTCGCCTTGCAGCGGGCGCTGGAATTAGGCAAGGGGCCGGCTATGCAGCGCATTCAGGAAAACAACATCTTGCGGCAAGTTGCGGCACCGCTTCTGCAGCAGCTCATGCGGCAGGGCCCGGCAGGACTGCCTCCGCTCGGCCCGGTACAGGGGCGCTGAACCATGGGCAGCGTCTGTCGATCGCGTGCCGGGGCAGTGCTGGCGTTTGTCGGGATTGCGGCATGCGCCCTGTTGCTACGTGTGCCGCGGCTGAATCAGCGACCGATGCACGGCGACGAGGCAAATCAGGCGGTGCGCACCGGCATCCTGCTGGAAACCGGAAAATATCATTACGATCCGACTGATCACCACGGTCCCGTTATGTATTTCGCGGCCCAACCGTTCTGCCGCATGACAGCGAAAACGTTTGCGGCCACGACGGAATGGAACTTCAGGCTTGTGCCGGTCTTTTTCGGAATGGTCACACTTTTTCTGATGGCAGGCTTAGGGCTCTCCCGTGATGGAGGGCTCTTTGACAACCGAACGGGGCTGTTCGGCGCCATTCTTATGACCGCCTTGTCGCCTGCGATGGCCTACTACAGCCGATTTTATATTCAGGAAACAATGCTGGTGACCTTTCTGACGGGGATGCTGGTGTGTGGTCGGTTGTATGTGCACGCACGGGCAGGCACGGGAGCGCGGGGTTCCTCTTCCCGGGCGTCAGGGTACGCGGTGGCGTTCGGCGTGTTTGCGGGGCTGTCGGTTGCGACCAAAGAGACTGCGGTCCTCTCGTTTGTGGCGATGGCGTTTGCGGCAGTGGCGGCTTTCGGTTGGCAGCGACTTCGCGTCCTATGGAACACGCGCCATGCGGCCATGGCAATTGTCGCTGCGGCGGCTGTGGCCGTTCTGTTTTTCTCATCCTTTCTCACCTATCCCCAAGGGGTTTGCGACGCCGTTTTTTCGACCGTTTCAGCCTACTTTACCCGTGCCACCAAAGTCATCGAACACCAGCACCCTTGGCACTTCTACCTGAGAACCCTTTTCTGGTTCAAATATGGAAGGGGGCCGGTCTGGAGTGAGGCTGGAATCCTCGTCCCGGCGCTTCTTGCGGCAGCGCTCGCCGTGTGGCCACGAAGACGTGCGGACGAGGCGTCTCGCCACGCCTGTTTTGTCCGTTTCGTGCTGGTGTACACCCTCGTGTTGACGGCCCTTTACAGTGCGATCCCCTACAAGACGCCGTGGTGTGTGCTATCCTTTCTGCACGGCTATATCTTGCTTGCCGGCGTAGGGCTGGGCGCCTCCGTTGCGTGGCTGTGCCGAAGACCGTCACGAACAGCGCGTGTTTCCGGATGTGTGGCGTTGGCGCTGCTTGTCTGCGTGCTGGCTTGCCGTCATGCGGCACAGGCTTGCCGGGCCTGTTATGCTTTGCCCGCGGATCCTCGTAATCCGTATGTCTATGCGCATACGGGAACCGATGCGTTGAACCTGGTCGCATCCGTTGAAGAGGCCGCTCGCAACGCACAAGGGTACGGAACACTCATTGCGGTGGCCGCGCCGACGCCCGACACATGGCCCTTGCCGTGGTATCTCCGGAAGTATACGCACGTGGGTTTTTGGACGCGTGTTGAGCAGATCCCCGAGTCACTGAAGCCCGTCATTGTGATTGCGGCTGCGGATCAAGGCGATGTCGCGGATGTCCGGTTCGGGCAAGGCAAGCAAGCCTCCTTTTTCGGGATCAGGCCTGGGGTTCTGCTGAACGTGTTTGTGCCCGAAAAGGCAAAGTGAGTCCATTCGGGAAACCAAAAACGTTCGACGAGCGCAGTGTCCCCCCCCCCCAGCCCTTTACCCTGCGCAGGGGATCACTTCGTTGACGGGTCACGCAACCACTGCTGGTCATATTGCCGGTAGAATTGAGGGAAAACCCCGTGCGCCATGCCGATGCCGTGGCCGATTGCCTTGTCCTGGACACGTATCGCGTTGTAGCCCGCATACACTGCGGCGGGAGGGCAGGTCTCGTCAATAAACCCGACCGAAACGCGCACTGGGCAGGTGATCCGAGCCGCGAAATGCGCACCATCGAAGTAAGGTGCCACACGCATGGCCGCCGCCTTGTCCTCCGGCCTGACGTTTTCGATTAATCTGGGCCATCCCGAATCACGTCCCTTCACAAAGCCCAGGAGGTCCGTGATGGCCGGCACATGGATCACGCCCTTGGTGAAATTTCGATTCAACCCGCACAAGATGAAACCGAACCCTCCGCCTTGGCTTGTTCCCGTGTAACCGAACCGAGTCTTGTCCACGTCGGGCCGCGCGGCGAGCCAGTTGACAGCGCGGTTAATGCCGAGCAAAATGCGGAAGTAGAAATAGGTCTCACGGCTGGCCGCACCGGACTGGCAGTAGCGGGGCGCTCCATATTGCGCGTTCAGCCGTTTATCCTGTTCCGCATAGAGGATCTTCTGCGCCTCAGCGACTGCGGCAGGTTCAAAAGGATGGACATTCATGACCAGATGGATGAAGCCGTGATCCGCCATGCCCACGCTTGGCCCGACAACACCCGGCCCGGCACCGGGCACGTTAATTTCGGCGGGAAATGGGCCTGTGCCCTTGGGAACGCTTAAGAATCCATAGACGCGTATGCCGTCGAAAGTCGCAAAGCTCACCCGGTAACCGTCGTGTTTGTCGCTGCAGAACGCAGCCATTCGTTCAACGCGCGGATCAAGCGGCACCTTGTCTTCAAGCGCCTTAATCGAGGCGTCCCAGAAGGCGTCGAAATCATTGGGGCGGACCGATCCCGCCGTGATTTTTTCCGGATCATAGGCGACACCGGAAAGCCCCCTGTAGTCCTTGTCCAGTTTCACGTTGGCCACGCACTTCATGAACCCCGGTTCGAGCAGGGTTCCCGAACAGGTCACCGGACAGGTCTTGGACAAATCAAAGGTCGCGCCGGCGATGTGTTGCGTCCCAAAGTTGGTCAGTGCCACGCGGAGCTGTCCCGCTTTGACCGGCTGCTTGTCTTTGTCCAACACCCGAACGGTAAACGTCGCCGGTTCACCACACGCGTAGACATACGATGCGCGATCTGCTGTGACCTCCACAGATTGCGCACACGCCATGAACACCGGAAACAGGGTGATTCCGATCAGGTTTTTGACTCGCATGATCCTCTCCTTTGGGCTAATCAGCACGTTTAAAAACGCATCCAAGTCTGCACGATGCCGTAAACTGGTCTTCGGGCGTACGCAGCAAGGCGACACCCTCACGCCGGGCAACGTCCAACATGTCGTCGGGAATCTCGCGGTCATGCACCACGACAATCGCGGGCGCGCCAACCAGCGTGCACACCGCTACCGAGTTCTTGTGATTCTGCACCGTGACAAGCAGGGCGCCATCGGGACAGTGCGCGACGACATCACTCAGCAGATCCGACGTGTACGCACCGGTCACCTCCACGTGTGCATCAGGAACCAGAACGCTTTCAAGCCCGACCGCATCAATCACACTCTGTAGCGTCATCGTGTTCTTACCCTTGTTCTGCAACGTCGGTGTAAATCACCGACTTGACGGTTGTCCCAGAGCCTTTTTTTGAGGTGATCTCAAACTCATCCGACACGCGCTTCACGTTCACAAGCCCCATCCCTGCGCCAAATCCAAGTGAACGGATCCACTCGTTCGCGGTCGATGTGCCGTCGCGGCAGGCCCACTCTACGTCCTCGATACCAGGCCCCGCGTCACGCGCGATGATTTCCGCCCGCCCGTTAGAGATCTGCCACGAGAGCACGCCGCCGTCGGAGTGGACACACAAGTTAATTTCGAGTTCATAGGCCGCCACCGCAATGCGCCGGATGATTTTGGGAGGGAACTTTTTCTCCTGCAGCAACTGCTTGATCTGATTGGCGGCCTTTCCGGCGTTCTCGAAATCGTACTTGCAGATCGGGAACTCGCGCAGCACGTAAATACTGGCGGTGCCGTCTTGCTCGGCATTTTTCGCCGACGAACTTTCGAGCCGATGCAATTCGCGCGTAAGCTCAACCAGCAAGGCACGGTTGATGTCGCGTTGGCAGATGATTCCCACCAGACGTTGATCGCGGTTGAGCACCGGGAAACGACCGTAGTGGTACCGGTCAAAGTAGCGCAGTGCGAAAGAGAGCGGCATGTCATCTTCGAGCACCACGAGTTTCGTGGTCATGTGCCGGCTGCATGCGTCTTCGATATATCCGCCGCCGAGCGCGCGGATGATATCGTCGATGCTGACGAGTCCAAAAAAACGCCCACTCTCTTCGACCGGCACCCCGCTGATCTTCTTCTTCCGCATCAGTTCCTGAACCTGGCGTAGCGGTGCAGCACGCGACACCGTCGTCAGTTTCGTGGTCATCACGTCGCGGACCTTCAGCCGCTGGATCAACTCAAGCAAAACCAACGGCTCATGACCACCCGCGGGGTCAGTTCCCCCCAGAGTGGCGGCTGTGGCATGCGTTTGGGGTGCGGCACTCATGTCGGACCGAGTGCGGCGTGAATCGCGACGCAGGCGTCATACTTGGAGAACTTGCTGGTGGCAAGCGTCATCCGCAAGTCGTTGGCGACGTTCACCATGGAGGAGGGCAGCGGTTTACCATTGACGACGATCACGCCGACCGCGCCGACAATCTGCGCTGTGCGGAGCACTTGGTCGCTCGCAAGCGACGTGAGCAGCAGCATATCGTCCTCATCCACCAACAGGACATCGCTCATCAGATCCGAAGCCATCACATGCAGAACGGTCTTTTGGCACCCTTCCCCTTTGACGAGCACGTCCGCTTTCACCACCTCACAAACCTCGATCATGGTCATAAAAAGCCTCATTTGTCGCACTTGGCAGATGCATTGGCGCATGTTCCGCCACATTGGCGAAATAAATTAGAATCATATACGAGCGCTGTGTTTTCAACAACCTGAAAAAAGCTCCGCTTTAGACTTGGCAGAATGCCCCGCTTTTTGAGATAGTTTAAAGATTATTTTTTGACCCAATCCCCCTTGCCTTCGTTACGGTACGAAGCTCGGGTAACGCGGAGGTGAAAAACCGTGAGCACCGCACCGACACCGGCGGCAGGCTTTCAGAAGCTGACCCCAGAGCTGAAAGCCTTTATCGCCGAATGGAAAAACAAGCCGGGAAATCTGATCATGGTCTTGCATCGTGTACAGCAAGGCTTTGGCTATATTCCGCGCGAGGTGGCCTTTGAAGTGGCAGACTTATTGGATGTTCCGCTGGCCAAAATCTATGGCGTCATCACGTTCTACAACTTTTTTAAGTTGAAGAAACCTGGGCGCAACCAGGTGCAAGTCTGCATGGGTACGGCTTGCTATCTGAAGGGCGGCGAGGACATCATCCATGAAATAGAAGGCATCTTGGGTGTGGGACTCAACACCGTGACCCCGGATGGCGAGTTTTCCGTGGAGGCGGTACGCTGTTTGGGTTGCTGCGGGTTGGCTCCCGTCATGGTGATCAACGGCGAGGTGTACGGTAAGGTCAAGACTGAGGACCTGCAAGGCATCATCGCAAAAATCCGGAAGGGCTGATGCCCGTGCATGCGTCCGTCTGCGACACCATCGCCGATCTGGTGCAGAACTCGATCGAAGCGGGCGCGTTGCGAGTTGAACTGGATGTGTTTACGGGTTCAGAGACGATCAGGGTACGGGTGGCTGACAACGGTAAAGGTATGGACAAGACCACGCTGAAAAAAGTTGTGGATCCGTTCTACAGCGAGGCTGGCAAACATGACCGCCGCCGTGTTGGGTTGGGAATACCCCTTCTCCAGCAAACTGTGGAGGCGGTCAAGGGAAACCTCGATATCCGGTCGGAGCCTGGCAAGGGAACGACGATCGAATTCACCCTCGACGCACGGCACTTCGATACCCCGCCGCTGGGTGACCTGCCCGCAACCGTTTTGGGACTCATGGCCTTCGGCGGAACGTATGACCTGATTCTGAAGCGGACCACACAGGCAGACGGCTATTCAGTCTCGCGGAGCGAACTGACCGAAGCGCTTGGCAACCTCGATGAGTCCGACAACCTGATCCTCGCAAGAAACTTTCTGAGATCGCAAGAGGACAATCTGAATCACTGAAAAAGGGACCGAAAAATGGCTAAGTTGACGCTGGATGATTTACGCAAACTGCGTGACCAAAAGCAGAAGGCGATGGAGAAGCGCGACCCCTCCAACAAGGACGCGCAGATCATCGTCGGCATGGGTACCTGCGGCATCGCCGCCGGAGCGAAAGAAACGTTCAACGCGATCATTGAAGAACTCGACGCCAAGGGCATCACGCACGTGCTGGTGCGCCAGACCGGCTGCATGGGCCTTTGCCACTCCGAGCCGACCGTTGAGGTGATTGTTCCGCATATGCCCGTCGTGATCTACGGCAACGTGGATGCGCTGACCGGAAAGAAGATCGTGAACGACCATATCATCAACAAGCATCTCATCGACAACCACATTTGCGACAAGCCGGCAATGGACATTGTTCGCTGAGCGGGGAACACACATCATGGGTTACAAACAGTACATCTTGGTTTGCGGCGGAACGGCCTGCGAGTCTAATCAGGGCATCGCGCTGTTCAACGCGCTGAAAAAGGCTGTGGAAACGCACGGCTTGGTGAATGACGTCCAGGTCGTGCGCACCGGCTGCCTTGGTTTCTGCGAGAAGGGGCCGATCGTCAAAGTCCTGCCGCAGGACACTTTCTACGTTGAAGTGAAGCCGGAAGACGCCGAAGTCATCATCAAAGAGCACATCGTCAAGGGACGCGTCGTTTCACGTTTGCTCTACGATAAGAACCAGAGCAAGATCAACGTCGGCATTGAAGGTATCGACTTTTACCAGAAGCAGTTTCGCATCGTGCTGCGTAACTGCGGTGTGATCGACCCGGACAAGATCGACGAATACATTGCCCGGGACGGCTATAAGGCCCTCGAAAAAGTGCTTTTCGATATGAAGCCCCAAGACGTCATCGACGAGGTCTCCAAATCCGGCCTCCGCGGACGCGGCGGAGCAGGATTCCCCACCGGCAAGAAATGGTCTTTCGCGGCCATGCAGCCGGCCGGTCAGAAGTACATGGTCTGCAATGCCGACGAAGGCGATCCGGGCGCTTACATGGACCGTTCAACGTTGGAGGGTGATCCTCATTCAGTGCTGGAAGCCATGGCGATCGCCGGGTATGCGATCGGCGCAAATATGGGGTTCATCTATATTCGCGCGGAATACCCGCTTGCGATCCAGCGGCTCGAAACCGCCATTGCGCAGGCCCGGGAATACGGTCTGCTCGGACAGGATATTCTCGGCAGCGGCTTTTCCTTCGACATTGAGATCCGCCTCGGAGCGGGTGCCTTCGTCTGTGGCGAAGAGACGGCTCTGCTCGCATCCATTGAAGGCAAACGCGGCATGCCGACCCCGCGGCCTCCTTTTCCGGCCGTCAAAGGACTCTGGGGGCGCCCCACGGTCATCAACAACGTCGAGACATTGGCCAACATTCCCGTCATCCTGCTCAAGGGCGGTCTGTGGTTCAGCAAGATCGGCACCGCGACCTCCAAGGGTACGAAAGTCTTCGCCCTCACTGGAAAAATCAATAATTCCGGCCTGATCGAAGTCCCGATGGGCACCACACTGCGCGAGATCATCTTTGACATCGGCGGCGGCATCCGCAATGGCAAGGCATTCAAATCGGCCCAGACCGGCGGTCCTTCCGGCGGCATGATCCCCCCGCAGTTCCTCGACACCCCGATCGACTACGAGAACCTCAGCAAGATCGGCTCTATCATGGGCTCAGGCGGTCTCATCGTCATGGACGAGGACGACTGCATTCCCGACATCGCGAAGTTCTACCTCGATTTCACGGTGGACGAGTCCTGCGGAAAATGTGCGCCCTGCCGCATCGGCGGGCGAAAGCTGCTGAACTATCTCGATAAGATCTGCAAGGGTGAGGGCACATACGAAGACATCGACAACATGAAGGAGATCAGCGAGGCTATGTCCCGCGCCTCTCTCTGCGGGCTTGGCCAGACGGCATCGAACCCGGTCCAGTCGAGCCTGCGCTACTTCATGGACGAGTACAAAGAGCATATCGACGAAAAGAAATGCCGCGCCGGCAAATGCAAGAACTTGCTGCGTTACAGCATCAATACGTCGAAATGCGTCGGTTGCACAGCCTGCGCCCGTGTCTGTCCGGTCAACGCCATTTCCGGCGAACGGAAACAGCCGCATACGATTGATTCGGCCAAGTGTATCAAGTGTGGCCAATGTTTTGAGGTCTGTAAGTTCCACGCCGTCAACCGTGCGTAATCTGAAAGGTCTTTT
>Ga0209066_10000501_pt1 | contig 57242 bp, 58 predicted proteins | sample All_14_2_FD_187198 | JGI IMG/M metagenome (GOLD analysis project Ga0209066, IMG submission 187198) | Freshwater microbial communities in response to fracking from Pennsylvania, USA - Allegheny Zone_MetaG_DW_15 (SPAdes) (version 2) ...
CCTGACCGATCAGCCGGAACGCATCGGCGCGCTCGATCTCGGGTTCGCCATCACCGGCCGCTGGCAGGGCCTGAGCTGGATGCGCCGGGTCGTCGAGCCGGCCGAACTGCCGGCTGGCACGGCCAAGATTTCCTTCACTTCCGGCAGCACCGGCGCGCCCAAGGGCGTCTGCCTCGGTGCCGACGGCCTGCTCGACACCGCCCGCGCCGTCCAGGAACGCCTGGCCGACCTGCCGCTGACCAGCCATCTCGCCGTGTTGCCACTGGCGCTGCTGCTGGAGAACGTTGCCGGCGTCTACGCGCCGCTGCTGCGCGGCATGACGGTGCATCTGCCGAAACTGGCCGAACTTGGCTGGGCCGGCATGCAGGGTTTCGATCCGGCAGCGCTCGACCGCAAGCTGCACGAAACCGCTGCGACCAGCGTCATCCTCGTCCCCGAACTGCTCAAGGCGTGGGCGACGTTTTTGCTCAAATCCTGCGGTCGACCGCAGGATTCACTGAAATTTGCCGCCGTCGGCGGCGCCCGCGTCGCCCCGGAACTACTGGCCAGTGCCCGACAGGCCGGCATTCCCGCCTATCAGGGCTACGGCCTGACCGAAGGCGGTTCGGTGGTGGCGATCAATCGCCCGGGTGATGACGGCGACGGCGTCGGCCGCCCGCTGACCCATGCAACGCTCAGCGTCGAAAACGGCGAACTGCAGGTGCGCACACGTGCCTTCCTCGGTTACATCGGCCAGCCGGTGATGGCTGGCGCTGCCTTTCCGAGCGGTGACCTGGCGAGCTTCGATGAAAGCGGTCACCTGCACCTGGCCGGCCGGCACAAGAACCTGCTGATCACCTCGTTCGGCCGCAACATCTCGCCGGAATGGGTCGAAGCCGCCCTGCTCGCCCAGCCGCAGATTCTTCAGGCAATCGTCACCGGCGACGGCCAGGCGGCGCTGACCGCCATCGTCGTGGCACTGCCCGGCGTGCCGGAAGGCACGCTCGGCGAAGCCATCGCCCGCGCCAACGCCGGCCTGCCGGACTACGCACGGATCGCCCATTTCATCGCCAGCCCGCCCTTCACCCCGGCCAACGGCCTGGCTACCGGCAACGGCCGGCCGCGCCGGCAAGCCATCATCGACCATTACCGCGCCGCCCTGGCGGCGCTCCATTCTTCCGAGGAGTCCCCGATGTCCTTCTACGACACGCTCAAGTTCGAAACCACCCAGGCCCGCGCCTACCTGCTCTCCGCCCCGATCATCAGCGAATGCCTGCAGGGCCGCGCCAGCCTCGACAGCTACCTGGCCTTCCTGGCCCAGGCCTACCACCACGTGCGCCACACGACGCCGCTGCTGATGACCCTCGGTGGCCGCCTGCCCGAACGCCTGGCCTGGATGCGTGCCGGCGTCGCCGAGTACATCGAGGAAGAAATCGGCCACGAGGAATGGATCCTCAACGACATCGCAGCCGCCGGTGGCGACGCCGAGGCAGTGCGCAACAGCCGCCCGGAGCTGCCGGCCGAACTGATGATCGCCTACGCCTACGACCTGATCAACCGCGGCAACCCGGCCGGTTTCTTCGGCATGGTCTTCGTCCTCGAAGGCACCAGCGTCGACCTCGCGCTCAATGCCGCCGACCGCATCCAGACCGCCCTCGGCCTGCCCGACGGCGCCTTCACCTACCTGCGCTCGCACGGCACGCTCGACCAGGAACACACGCAGCACCTGGCCAACATCCTCGACCTGATGACACCGGCAGATCAGGCCGACGTGCTGCACGCCGCCAAGGTCTTCTTCAAGCTCTACGGCGACATCTTCCACGCCCTGCCGGTCGAGGTCGCAGCATGCAACTGAACGGCGCCCGCATCATCCTGACCGGGGCCAGCGGCGGCCTCGGCAGCGTGCTCGCCGACCGCCTCGCGGCGGCTGGTGCCGCGCTACTGCTGACCGGCCGCGACCCGGCGGCACTGGCCCGCATCAATTTGCCGGCCAGTTGCGAATACCAGTTGCTGCAAGCCGACCTCGGCACCACCGCCGGCATCGCAGCCACCGTTGCCGCAGCACAGAATTTTCGCGCCAACATCCTGATCAACAATGCCGGCATCGGCGGCTTCGGCCTGCTCGCCGAGCAGGACTGGAGCGACGTCGAACGCATCCTGGCGACCAACCTGGCCGCCCCGCTGCGCCTGACCCAGGCGCTGCTGCCTTGGCTGACGCAACAGCCGGCAGCGGCCGTCGTCAATGTCGGCTCGACCTTCGGCAGCATCCCGTTTGCCGGCTTCGCCGCCTATTCGGCCGCGAAAGCCGGGCTGCACGGCTTTTCCCAGGCCCTGCGCCGGGAACTGGCCGACAGCACGGTCCGCGTCATCCACATCGCCCCACGGGCCATCGACACACCGATCAATTCGGCCGCTGCGCGGGCGCTGAACAAGGCGCTGGGCAGCGCCACCGATACGCCGGAAACGGTTGCCGAACACATTGTCGCCACGCTGCGCGACAACACGCCGGAAAGTCACATCGGCTTTCCGGAAAAACTGTTCGCCTGGCTCAACGGCTTCGCCCCGTCGCTGGTCGACCGGGGCCTGCGCGGCAAGCTGGCAAAAATCAAGCAACACGCCGCCAAGGCCTGAACCATTTTTCAAGGAGTCACCATGTCCCGCCTGAAAACCCGCCTGAAAACCTTTTTCCTCGCCGCCTGCATCGGCGTCACTGCACTGGCCCACGCCGCCTCCGGCGAAGAACTGATCCGCCCGATCCAGGACCGCTGGGCCGAAATCAAGTACCGCCAGCCGGAAAAACTGCAGGCCGATCTGTATCACGAACTCGCCGTGCAGGCCCGCCAGCTCTCGCAGGCCCAACCCAACCTGGCACCGGCGCTGATCTGGGAAGCCATCGTCGTCTCCAGCGAAGCCGGTGCCCGCGGCGGCCTGGGCGCACTGTCGCTGGCCAAGGAAGCCAAAAAGCTGCTGGAAGAAAGCCTGAAACTTGACGAAAAGGCCCTGAATGGCTCGGCCTACACCAGCCTGGCAACGCTCTACGTCAAGGTGCCGCGCTGGCCGATCGGTTTCGGCGACAAGGACAAGGCCGAGGAACTGTTCAGGAAGTCGCTGGCGATCAACCCGACCGGCATTGACCCCAACTTTTTTTACGGCGAGTATCTGATCGATGAAGACCGCGTGGCCGAAGGTCGCCGCTATCTGGAAAAGGCACTCGCCGCGCCGGCCCGGCCCGGCCGTGAACTGGCCGACCAGGGGCGGCGCAAGGAAATCCAGGCGCTGTTGAACAAGACTGCCAAGGATGCACAGTAATTGAGAATCCTGCTTGCTGAAGACGATGCACTGCTCGGCGACGGCATCCGCGCCGGGCTGATGCTGGCCGCTTATGCGGTCGACTGGGTGCGCGACGGACAAATGGCGCTGCACGCGCTGGCCGATCACAGCTACGACGCCTGCATCCTCGACCTCGGCCTGCCCGGCAAGGACGGCCTGACGGTACTGGCCGAACTGCGCCGGCGCGGCGACCGCACGCCGGTGCTCGTCCTGACCGCCCGCGATACGCGCGAAGACAAGATCGCCGGCCTCGATCACGGCGCCGACGACTATCTGACCAAGCCCTTCGACCTCGGTGAACTGCAGGCCCGCATGCGCGCGCTGCTGCGCCGTGCCGGCGGCAACGCCCAGCCGCTGCTCGAACATCGCGGCGTCAGCCTCGACCCGGCGAGCAAGCGGGTCAGCTTCAACGGCCAGGAAGTGCCCTTGTCCGGACGCGAATACGCCCTGCTGCAAGCCCTGCTCAGCCCGCCCGGTCACATCCGCAGCCGCAGCCAGCTGGAAGAAAGCCTGTATTCCTGGGGTGACGAAACCGGCAGCAATACCGTCGAGGTTTACATCCATCACCTGCGCAAGAAATTCGGCGCCGATTTCATCAAGACGGTACGCGGCCTCGGTTACCAGCTGGCGGACGAAGCCTGATGCACCTGTTCTCGCCGGACCGCGTCAATTCGTTGCGCTGGCGGCTGCTCGCCGCAATCTGTGCGGTCGTGCTGCTGATCTGGCTGCTCACCGGCTGGTTCAGCTACACCAAGGCGCAGCACGAAGCCGAGGAACTGATGGACGGCAGCCTGGCGCAAACTGCGCGACTGCTGCTGGCGATCACGCACGACAACGAAGACGACCTGGCGGAACTGGTGGCCCGGCTGGAAACCGTACGCGGCGCAGAAGACAACATCTACGAACCGCCATTGGAGTTCCAGATCGGCCTGGGCGACGGCAGCGTTGTCGCCCGCTCACCCGACGCCCCCGAACTGCCGATTCTCGGTGTCGCCGACTACAACGACATCATCCGCCACGACCAGGCCTGGCGCGTGCTCAACGCAGTTTCCGACGATGGCCGCTACCGCGTCCAGGTGGCCCAGTCGATCGGCCTGCGCGATCAGGCCGCGCTCGAAGTTGCAGTGCAGACCGTGTTGCCGCTGGTGCTGATCGTGCCGGTACTGATCCTGTTCATCTACCTGTCGATCAAGCGCGCCCTGCGCCCGCTCGACCTGCTCGCCCGCGAAGTGTCGACGCGCAGCCCGGACAACCTGGCAGCACTGCCGGGCAAACGCATCCCGACCGAAGCAAGGCCGCTGGTCAACGCGATAAATCGCCTGTTTCAGCGCGTCGACCGCACGCTCGACAACGAGCGCCGGTTCACCGCCGATGCCGCCCACGAATTGCGCACGCCGCTGGCGGCGCTGAAAGTACAGACTCAGGTCGCCCGGCTCGGCGGCGACTCGCCGGTACGCGAGCACGCCCTGCAGCAGATCGAAGCCGGTGTTGACCGGGCCAGCCGCCTGGTCGAACAACTGCTGCGACTGGCCCGGCTCGATCCGCTGAGCAGCCCGCCGAGCAACCTGCCGGTCGATCTCGGCCGGCTCGTCGGTGAAACCATCGCCAGCGCGCGCGCCGCACAACCGCAGGCGACGCAGGAAATCCGCCAGGTCGTGCCGGAGACACCCAGCATCGTGCGCGGCGACGCCGACCTGTTACAGATTGCACTGCGCAACCTGATTGACAATGCACTGCGCTATTCTCCGCCCGATTGCCGGATCTGCATCGAAATCCGCCAGGATGGGGGAGCCTTCGTCCTTGACGTCCGCGACGACGGCCCCGGTGTCGCCCCGGCCATCCTCGCCCGGCTCGGCGAACGCTTTTTCCGCGGTCAACCGGGCAGCAGCGAAGGAAATGGTCTCGGCCTGGCCATCGTCGCGCGCATCGCCGAACTGCATGGGGCCCGCCTGCAGCTGGAAAACCGCCCGGACGGCGGCTTTTCCGTCAGTCTGAACGGCCTGCATCCGGCCGGCTGAAGCGGTAGAACAGGTTCGGCTCGCTGACGATGTACAGGTTGCCGCGATCATCCATGGCCATTCCCTCGGCCTGCGGCACTGAATCCTGCAGCCCGTGGCGGCCGGCTCTCAGCGACAGGCTGCTGAGCGGCCGACCGTCGCGATCAAGTTCAACCACCAGCCGCGACTCGTCGGAGAGCGCCAGCAGGTGGCCACTGGCCTCGTCAAAATAGAGACTCGACAGATCACGCCCCGGCAAGGCGGCATCGCGTGCCGGGTTGTCCGAAATTTCCAGCGCTGCACCGCCATCCTGCGCCAGCGAGGCAAAACCGGTGATTTCGTAGATCCGCTGCGGATCACGCTCCTTGGCCACGAACAGGCGCTGGCCGCGACGATCATAGGCCAGCCCCTCAAACCCCTTGTTGCCGTTGCGCCCGATACCGATCGCCACCTGGCGGGCCGTGCTGGCATCGACATGCGTCGTGGTATCGTCGATTCTTACCTCAACCAACGACTGCTGACGTTCGTCGGTGACAACGTAACGCCCGGGCGCAACATATTCGATCGCTTCCGGATCGATCAGACCGGATAACGAAATCCGGCGCAGCAACATACCGTCCAGCGAAAGTTCGACAATCTCCGGATTGGCATTGGTAATGGCAAACAAAGAGCGTCGGTCCGGATCAAAAGTCAGACCAGAAACATCCGACTGCAAACCGGAAACCGGCTTGGCATCAATGTTCACCTGGAAATCCGGCAACCAGACGGCGACCTCCCGCTGCGCCTGCGTGGCCGCAAACTGATTCCACAGCAAAGTTGTGCTCGGCAACCAGCGGATAGTTGCCGCTATCAGCAACAACGCAGCGCATGCCAGCATAATGACAACAAGCCCCTTGAGCCAGGAGAAACGTTTGCCCACATGCCGCATTTTTGCTGCGTCCAGGGCAAGCACGGAAATAACTGCAGAATTTTTGGCAGAGGTTGACGAGATCATGCTGGCAAGCTTCCTTGATGAAATTTCCGTCATGCTGCCCGGGAACAATTAAACAAAGCCTGAAGCTACAATTCATCAACTGTTTACCTTTCCTGACGCATCATCCAGCCGATGCACACTCCCCTGATCCTTCTGCTTTCGATGCTCGCACTGCCCCCAAGCGCGTGGGCGGAAGAGCAATACGCCATCCGCCGTGCGGTCGAAGCCGGGCAACTGAAGCCATTGTCGGAAATTCTCGGACGGGTTCAGGCGGCACACCCAGGCAAAGTACTGGACGTCGATCTGGAACGGGACAGCAGTGGCCGCCGCGTATACGAAATCACCATACTCAAGAGCACCGGACAACGCGCCAAGGTGCTGGTCGACGCAGTCAACGGCGCTGAACTGCGCCATGCGCCCGGGCCCAAGACCCCGCGCATCCAGATGGCACGCGTGCTGCGCGAGTTGCTTGCCAGACACCCGGGCAACATTCTCGAACTCGAACTCAAGCAGACCGAGAACAACCGCCAGATCTACGAGATTCAGGTCGTTCTCCTGGACGGCAGACTGAGGGAGTTCGTTATCGATGCAAACAGCGGTGAACTGATCGGCGGTGAGGGACATCGCCAGGAAGTCCTGAAGCGGCTGAAACCCCTGCCGGAAATCCTCGATCTGCTGCCCCCCCGCTATCGCGGCGTCTTTCAGGAAATCGAACTCGAATACGACCAGGATGGCCGCTACTTCTACGAAATCGAAGTCCGGCTGCCCGATGGCCGCGTTTTCGAACTCGATGTCGACGCGATCAGCGGCAAGATCCTGAATGGTGAGGAAATCGACCGATGAAGGTTCTCGTCGTCGAGGACGACAAGGAGCTGGCGGAACGGATCGCCGCCGCACTGACGCAGGACGGCATGATTGTCGAGACGGTCGGCGAAGGCAACGAAGCAGCGTTTCTCGGCTGCACCGAAGACTACGACGCCGCCGTCCTTGATCTCGGCCTGCCCGGCCAGGATGGCGTCTCGGTACTGCGCCACTGGCGCGAACACGGTTGCCGCATGCCGGTACTGGTACTGACCGCGCGCAACCGCTGGAGCGACAAACTGGCCAGCTTCGACGCCGGAGCCGACGACTACCTGACCAAACCCTTCCTGCAGGAGGAAGTCGCCCTGCGGCTACGCGTCCTGAAACGTCGGGCACTCGGGCACAGTTCGCCAATCCTGGAGGCAGGGCCCTTAAGCTATGACTGCAATGCCGACCGCTTTACGTTAAATGGCGCAATACTCACCCTGACCGCCCAGGAAAAACGCATTCTGGCCTACCTGATGCAGCGCAAGGGCAGCGTCGTCAGTCGCAGTGAAATCAGTGAACATGTTTATGCGCGTGATCTCGATCCGGACTCGAACACGCTTGACGTACTGATCGGCCGCATCCGCCGCAAACTTGGCGCCCCGCTGATCCAGACCGAACGCGGTCGTGGTTTTTGTCTGACTGATGGCGACAATGCCATTTGATGCAACCCGGCGCGTTGGCCTCGGCGCCCGCCTGTTTGTCCTTGGCATTGTCTCTGCCCTGCTGGTCAGCACAATTGGCGGCTGGATCTTGCGCGAGCGCGTCCACGCGACACTGCTGAGCCACTTTGAACAAAGACTGGCCGACAAAACCGAACGCTTGCTCGCTGGCCTCGCCGTCATGCCGGGAGAAACCCAGGTCCGCTGGCAAGGACGCAACAGCGACGAATTCGGCCGCATATTTTCCGGCTGGTACTGGCAACTGGAAGGCACCGGCGAAGCGCAGGCGTCGCGTTCGTTATGGGACAGTCGCCTGATCACTGACAGCGCCGAGACCTTCGGCAACAGCGGTACACTCAACCGCCTTGTCGGCCCGCAAGGCGCACTGCTCGCCGGCATTGTCCGCGATATCGAAATCGATGGCCGAGCGGCACGGCTGCACGTTTATGGACCTGCCACCGAAATTGACAACGAACTGGCCCGTCTCGATCAGATTCTGCTGTATACCCAGTTGGCGCTGCTTGTTTCGCTACTGCTGACCAGTGTCCTGCAGGTACGACTGGGCCTTGCCCCGCTGCATCGCCTGCGCCAAAGGCTCACTGCCGTGCGCACTGGCGCTGCCGAGAGCGTTGGCAGTGCTTACGGCCCGGAACTGGAGCCGCTCGCCCAGGAACTGGACCTGCTCCTTGCCCGCAACGCCCGGATCGTCGAACGGGCCCGCGGCCATGCCGCCGATCTCAGCCACGCGCTGAAGAAGCCACTGTCACTGCTGGCCACCGACCCGTCGCTGCAGGAGCATGCCTTGCTGCGCCAGCAAGTCGCCGCCATGTCGCAACTGATCGATCGCCACCTGGCCCGGGCCGGCAGCGGTGCCGGCAGTGTTCGCCAGGTTGCCGTCGGCGAGAGCATCGATGGTCTGCTGGCATTGATGCAGCGCCTGCATCGCGAGCGCCCGATCAACTGGCAGACCGACATTCCGGGCACACTGTCCTGGCGTGGCGAGCAGACCGATTTCGAGGAAATGCTCGGCAACCTGCTCGACAACGCCGCCAAATGGGCAAAGTCATGCGTTACGGTTGCGGCTTCCCGGCAGCACCATGAGATCGTGGTCGTCATCGCCGACGACGGCCCCGGCCTGTCCGAAGAACAGATACGCGAAACCGGCATTCGCGGTCGCCGCTTCGATGAAAGTGTCGAAGGCAGCGGACTTGGTCTGGTCATCACCAGCGACATCGCCGAAACCTACGGTGGCGATCTGACGCTTGAGCGCGGCACCCTGGGCGGCCTGCAGGTCGTCCTGCGCCTGCCGGGATAAACGCCTCGTTTAAGCTCCGTTTAACCCACCTTCGCCAGACTGTTGGACATCTGCACCCCGAGATTGTCCATGCCCCGGTTTTCCCCTGCATCACCCGCCCTCAAGCAACCTGGCCGCCTCTGGCAGCGGCTCGACATTTTTGGCCCGTACGCTGGGCTGGCCATGCTCTTCCTGATCGGCCTGCCCTTCCTGTCGCTGTCCCGTATCCTGCTGATGCTCTGGCAATCAGAACGTGTCGCGGCCACCGGCATCGGGCTGGAAATGCTGCTGCAGGGTGTGCGCGTCGACATCATCCAGCTCTCACTGCTCGCGCTGCCGCTGCTGTTGCTCGCGCCACTGCTGGGCCTCGGCCGCTTCTGGTCGCTGTGGCGCCGCCTGAACATCGTCTGGGTCACCATTGCCATCGCCGCTCTCGGCCTGCTCGAAATCGCTTCGCCGGCCTTCATCAGCGAGTACGACAGCCGGCCGAACCGGCTGTTTGTCGAATACCTGAAATATCCCAACGAAGTCCTTGCCATGCTGTGGGGCGGTTTCCGCCTGCATCTGCTGGCTGGCCTGCTGGTTACAGCCCTGCTCGGCACCGGCACCTGGCTGCTGCTGCGTACCTGGCAACAACAGTCACGGCCCTGGTCAAAATGGCGCGTCTGGCTGAGCTGGCCACTGATCTTCCTGCTTTTTGCCTTCGCCATCCGCTCCAGCCTTGACCATCGCCCGGCCAATCCGGCGATGTTCGCGCTGACTGCCGACCCGATGGTCAACACGCTGATCCTCAATTCCGCCTGGTCGGTGACACATGCGATCTACGGCATGCAGCACGAGGCCAATTCCAGCGAAATCTACGGCAAGATGGAAAGCGCGGAAATCCTCGCTGAATTCCGCAATGCCCGCGCCAGCCTGGGCGACGCCCGGCCGCTGCTCGATCACCCGGAGATTCCGACGCTGCTGGAACAGACAGCGACAATCCGCCGGGACAAACCGCTGAATCTGGTCATCATCCTTGAGGAAAGCCTGGGCGCGACCTTCGTCGAATCGCTCGGCGGCGTACCGGTAACGCCCAACCTGGAAAAACTGAAAACCGAAGGCTGGTGGTTCGAGCAGCTCTACGCCACCGGCACTCGTTCGATCCGCGGCATCGAGGCGGTGACCACCGGTTTCCTGCCGACGCCGGCGCAGGCTATCGTCAAGCTGTCGCTGGCGCAGCGCAATTTCGCCACGCTGGCATCCATCCTCGGCCAGCACGGCTACGAGTCGGAATTCATCTACGGCGGCGAGGCGCATTTCGACAACATGCGCGGCTTCTTCACCGGCAACGGCTTTTCCCGAATCACCGAAGAAAAGGATTTCGCGAACCCGAAATTCGTCGCCAGCTGGGGCGTTTCCGACGAGGACCTGTTCGCCAAGACGCACGAGCGTCTGAACGCCAAACATGGCGAAGGCAAGCCCAGCTTCACGCTGGTATTCACCTCGACCAACCACGCCCCCTTCGAATTTCCGGACGGCCGTATCGATCTCCACGAACAGCCGAAGCAAACCGAAAACAACGCCGTCAAATACACCGACCACGCACTCGGCGAATTCATCGCCCAGGCCAAGGCCAGCCCGTACTGGCAGGACACCGTCTTTGTCGTCGTCGCCGACCACGACATCCGTGTGCGCGGCGACAGCATGGTGCCGATCGAGCGCTTCCACATCCCCGGCCTGATCCTCGGCGCCGACATCCAGCCAAAACGGGTGAAGACCGTGGCCAGCCAGATCGACCTGGCGCCGACGCTGCTGTCGCTGATGGGCGTCGATGCGAAGCACCCGATGCCCGGCCGCGATCTGACGCGCGAACCGGACAACCTGCCCGGCCGGGCGATGATGCAGTACGAGCAGAACTACGCCTGGATGGAAGGCGAGCAGGTGGTCGTCCTGCGCCCGGAGAGCACCCCGGCGCATGTCCGTTACGACCGGACGAGCAAGCATCTGAAGGCAGTCGACGCCCCGCCGGCCAACGCCGAGGCACTGGCCAGGCGCGCACTGGCGCATGCCTTGCTGCCAGCCTGGCTGTACCGCGAGCAGCGTTACCGGCTGCCGGAGTAAGCGAGCCGGGTCAGGCTGCCGTAATCCGCTGTCCGCCGCAGGCCATCGGCGATACTCTCGCCCGCAGCCTGCGCCAGCAGCGCGCGGATCACGCCGGCATGGGTGACCAGTACATGCTCGCCGGCGCCGAGGCCGGCAACGAAATCGAGCACGCGCGCCTGCAGCTGGCGCGGCGATTCGCCGCCGGGCGATGCGTAACCGGCGACATCGGCCGCCCAGGCATCGAGTTCGGCGCGCGGCACGGCATCCCACGGTCGACCTTCCCAGGCGCCGAAATTCAGTTCCATCAGACGGGCGTCGATCTGCGGCGCCGGGTGCAGGGCTTCGGCCAGGGTCCGGCAGCGCTGCAGCGGGCTGCTCCATACCGGCAATCCCGGCGGCAGTTCGGCGCGCAGGCGTTCGACGATGGGAGCTGGATTTTCGGCCTCGATGTCGAGTTGACCGTAACAGACGCCCGCCGCAATCAGCGGACGCGGGTGGCGGATCAGGTACAGAATCATTGCGGCAAGCTGGCCAGCAGGCCGAGGTAGAAAGCGATTTCGGCGACTTGCTGCGTTGCGCCCAGGCAATCGCCGGTATAGCCGCCGAGCCAGCGCCGGAATTTGGCTGCCAGCCAGCCGGTTGCCATCAAGGCCAGCAGCAGACCGGCCAGTACCTGCGACCAGGGCAGGCCGGCCAGCGGCGCTGCGGCGCAGACCGTGGCAACCAGCAAGGCCGCCGGCGACAGTCGCGTCGCCAGCGGTTTCGCCTTGGCCAGCAGATCCTCGCGCACGTAGTCCATGGTCGCCAGCAGCAAGGTCGCGCACCAGCGCGACAGCGCGTGGCCGGCGAGCAGCGCCCACGGCACCAGTGCCGGATCGAGCGCAGCGAGCAGCACGAACTTGCCGGTCAGCCCCAGCCACAACGCGACGACGCCATAGCTGCCGACACGCGAGTCCTTCATGATTTCCAGGATGCGCAGCTTGTCCCAGCCGCCGCCGAGGCCGTCGGCGGCGTCCGACAAGCCGTCCTCGTGGAAGGCACCGGTGGCGTACAGCGTCGCTGCCATCGCCAGCAGCACCGCCACCGGCTGCGGCCACAGTTGCAGCGCAGCGAGATAGACCAGCGCAGCAATGCCGCCGACGACCAGGCCGACCGCCGGGAACCAGCGCGCCGAGCCGTTCAGCGCCTCGGCCGAGTGGCCGACCCAGGCCGGCACCGGCAGCCGGGTGAAGAAGCGGACGGCGCCGAGGAAGTATTCAAGCTCGCGGCGGATCATGCCGCGACCGTTTCCTGTTCGGCGACGCCAGCCGATTCGAAACTGGCCATCTCGTTGAGGAAGGCCACCGCCGCCTGCACCAGCGGCCAGGCCAGTGCGGCGCCAGTGCCTTCGCCGAGACGCAAGCCGAGATCGAGCAGCGGCTCGGCCTGCAGCGCCTGCAACTGGGCGCGGTGGCCGGGTTCGGCCGAGCGGTGGCAGAACACGCAGTAGTCGAGCAGTGCCGGCTGCAGGCGCGCAGCGACCAGCGCCGCCGCACCGACGATGAAGCCGTCGATCAGCAGCACCATCTTCGCTTCCGCCGCTGCGAGCATCGCACCGGCCATCATCGCCATCTCGAAACCGCCGAACTCGGCCAGCACCGATAGCGGCGCCGCGTTACCGCCCGTCGCCTGCCATCGGCGCCATGCCTGTTCGAGCAAGGCCTGCTTGCGCGCCAGCCCGGCGTCGTCGAGACCGGTGCCACGCCCGATGCAATCAACCAGCGGCACGCCGGTCAGGCAATGAGTGATCAACGACGCCGACGCGGTGTTGCCGATGCCCATTTCGCCGAAACCGACGACATTGCAGCCCTGTGCCGCCAATTCTCGGACGATCGCCGCACCGCGAGCCATCGCCTCGGCGCACTGGGCCGCGCTCATCGCCGGCTGTTCCAGGTAATTGGCGGTGCCGCGGGCGATTTTTGCGTCGATAAGGCCGTCGACCGCAGCAAAGTCATGGGCGACGCCGGCATCGACGACCGCCAACGCAATCCCGTTGTGCCGGCAGAAGACGTTGATCGCCGCGCCACCATTGAGGAAATTGCCGACCATCTGCCAGGTCACATCCTGCGGAAAAGCCGAAACGCCGGCCCTGGCCGCGCCGTGATCGCCGGCAAAGACCAGCATCTGCGGCTGCTTCAGCACCGGCGTCAGCGTCTGCTGCAGCAGACCGATACGCACGGCGAGCGTTTCCAGCTGGCCGAGCGCGCCGAGCGGCTTGGTCTTGCGGTCGACCTTGTTTTTGAGCGATTTTTCAATGGCCAGGTCAGGGGCCGAAATACTGAACGAATGCATCCGATTCTCCAAAAGAAAAAAGGCTTCGCGACAGCGTTTGGCCAACGCGATCGCGAAGCCCTGTCCACAGGCTTGCTGTCTTGGTGCTCGATAGGTCTTCTGGCTTTCGGATCGTCCGGATCGCTGCGTCTTCCCGCCGGGTCTGTTTCCCCTTGGCAGTGACATGGTGCAACGTCCGTCCCCGATTACAGCGGCGGGCCCGCCCCGGAATAGCGTCGCCGCGCACCGGGTTCCGTTTTATCGAACGTGGCGATTATACAATGGCGGCCATGAACGAACTGATCATCGGCGGCGCCCGTTCGGGCAAGAGCCGCCACGCCGAACAATGCGCGCTCGATGGCGGCCGCCAAGTCATCTATGTCGCCACCGCCGAATCGCGCGACGGCGAGATGGCCCGCCGCATCGCTCACCATCGCGAACGCCGCCCGGCCGACTGGGGCTGCGTCGAGGAGCCGCTGCATCTGGCCGCCCGGCTGCGCGAACTGGCGGCGCCCGACACCTGCATCCTCGTCGATTGCCTGACGCTGTGGCTGTCCAACCTGCTCTTCGCCGGCCGCGCCGCCGCCCAGGCGGAAGCCGGTGAGGCCATCGACTGCCCGTTGTTCGCCGGTGAAACGGCGGCGCTGCTCGACGCGCTGCCGCAACTGCCTGGGCAGATCATCCTGGTCTCCAACGAGGTCGGCTGGGGCATCGTGCCGATGCACCCGGTTTCGCGGCTGTTCGCCGATGAACAGGGGCGATTGAACCAGCGCGTTGCCGCCGTCTGCGAGCGGGTCACGCTGGTCGCTGCCGGTCTGCCGCTACAATTGAAGTAATTTTTTCCCGTCGGAAACGAGACAGCACATGCAAAAACTTCTGGATGTCCTCGCTTCCGGCATTCACGATGCAAAAAACCAGCTATTCGTCGCCGAAAGCCTGATCAGCGAAGCAGAAAAGCGACACGGCATCGATCTGGGAGAAGCGCGCTACGCCCTTGAATCCGCGGCCAACCGGATGAACCGGATGCTGACCACGTACCGGATCATGCGGCACGAGACTTGTCTGTCGTTGTCGCCGGTGATCATCAGCGATCTTTGTGCCGAAATCGCACTCGACCAACGATCGCATCTGGCCAGTCGCAACCTCTTACTGGAACTGGATTGCCAGTCAGCGGATGCCTGGCCGCTGGACCGCGACATTGTCACCGACATGCTGAACAATGCCGTACAGAATGCCGGACGCCATGCCCACCGACGGATTCAGCTGAGCGCCAGGCAGTGCGGAGAAATGCTGATCTTCTGCGTCGACGACGATGGCCCCGGCTTTGCCTTGCTGCCGCCGACCCACGGCACCGGTCTGCTACTGGCGGGCGAACTGGCCAGAATGCATGTCCGCCAAGGGCGCAGCGGCAGTCTGGCGCTGAGCAACGACAGCCCCCTGGGCGGCGCGCATTTCGAATTGCAACTTCCGTGAAAACAAATTTCACCGACAAGCGTTTTCTGGTCATCGACGACCAGCCAATGGCCAGGGATGCGCTACGTACAATCGCCCAGACGGCGGGTGCATTTTCGGTTGAATTTGCCACCAATTATCAGGATGCCATCTACCGCATCCGCAACAACACGCCGGACGTCGTCCTCTGCGACTACATGCTCGGCGATGGTCGCTCCGGGCAGCAATTGCTGGAGGAGTTACGCCGTTTCAACCTGTTGCGCGATGAAACGATATTCATGATGGTGACCGGCGAACAGTCCTACGAGCAGGTCGTCTCGGCAGTCGAACTGGTTCCTGACGACTACATCATCAAGCCCTTTTCACCGGACAAGCTATTGTTGCGCCTGGAACGCATCCTGGCCAAGAAAGCATTTTTTGCCGACTTCTATCAGCAACGGAGAAAACAGGAGTTCGCCCGCGCCCTTGCCTTGCTGGAGGCCAAGCAGAACAGTCCAGCCGGGCGAGCCTATCGCTTCGAGATCATGCGCCAGAAGGCGGAAACCCTGCTCGCCAGCGGTAGCAACGATGCAGCGGAAGCGGCCTATCGCAGCATCCTTGATAACTGCGAATTTCCCTGGGCCAGAGCAGGAGTTGCCCGTTCGCTGCAGCGCCAGAACAGGCTGACCGAGGCGCGCCAGGAAATCGACCAGGTGGTGGCCAGCACGCCCCATTATTTCGACGCCTGCGATGTCAAAGCCAAGATATGCATGGCGCAGGGAGAAGCAGAAGAGGCGCAGAAGGTTCTTGAACAGGTCGCCAAGAAAACCCCCAGAAACTATCTGCGCAAACGCCTCCTCGCCGAGGCTGCCGCACTCAATGGCGATGCCGGAACAGCGCTCAAGGTGATGGCGGATGTCATTGCCAACGACAGCATGCCCGGTGCGGTATCGCCGGAAGATCGCCTGTCACTGGCCCGCAGCCACGTCGGACATAACGACAGGATATCCGGCGAAACCGTACTGCTGGGACTGCGCGACTCCGAAGTACAGAACTTCAGACTCGATGATCAGATCAGCTTTGCCGCCCTGTTCGCCATCTGTTCGCCGGAACGCGGCAAACGGCGGTTCACCGGCCTTCGCCCGGCACTGCTGTCTTCTGAACTGTGCACAACAACCCGGCTCGACGTCCTGCGCACCGCGCTGCACCTGGGTGATCGCGAACTGGCCGACCGTCAGGCTGACTGCCTGCTGGCCGGTGCCGATGCAAAAATGGCATTCAACAGCTTGCGTAATCTCTATGCGCTACACGGCCGAGAAGGGGACTTCCGGAACATCCAGAAACAGGTTGCACTGCGCCGCATTCATCACCCCTGAGAATCAGCACCCGGCAGGCAGATAAGCGCTGAGCTTTTGCCAATCCAGCGCCGCTTCGACCGAATCGGCCAAGCGGTCGAGATCGGCCTCGCGCCGGGCGGCGAAATCGACCGGCGCGCTTTCCGTCATGCCGGCCCAGCCGAGTAGTGCGGTCAACGCCGCCGGATGGTCGAAAACGCCGTGACAATAAGTGCCGAGCACCTGACCATCGGCCGAGACGGCACCATCGAAACGGCCATCGTCGAGGCGCAGGACCGGCCGCGCCAAGCCCTCTCCACGGGTGACGCCGAGGTGGATTTCATAGCCGGTCATCGCCGGTTCACCGGCAAACAGCAGATGGCCGGCAACGTTGCGCAACTGCTTTTCACTTTCCAGTGTCGTTCCGACATCAAGAAAACCCAGGCCCGGCGTGCTGCCCGCCGTACCTTCGAGGCCGAGCGGATCGTCGATCACGCGACCCAGCATCTGGTAGCCGCCGCACAGGCCGATCACCTTGCCGCCGTAGCGCAGATGACGGGCAATGGCGACGTCCAACCCTTGCGCCCGCAACCAGTCGAGATCGGCACGCACCGCCTTGGAACCTGGCAGGACGATCAGGTCTGCCGGCGGCAGGGCCTCGCCCGGACCGACCCAGCGGAAATCGACTTCGGGATGCAGGCGCAGCGGGTCGAGGTCGTTGTGGTTCGACGTGCGTGGCCAGGCCGGCGCGACGACACGGATTTTTGCCGTTTTCTTGCCGTCGACCGCAGCCGTCGCAATCGCGTCCTCGGCATCGAGCATCAGCCCGTGCAGGTAGGGCAGAACACCAAGCACCGGCTTGCCGGTACGTTGTTCGAGCCAGTCAAGGCCGGATTCGAGCAGCGCGATGTCACCGCGAAAGCGGTTGATGACGAAGCCGACGACGCGCGCCTGCTCGGACGCCGACAGCAATTCCAGCGTGCCGACCAAGTGGGCGAAAACGCCACCGCGGTCGATGTCGGCGACGATGATCACCGGGCAGTCGACCGCCTCGGCAAAGCCCATGTTGGCGATGTCGCGGGCGCGCAGGTTGATCTCGGCCGGCGAGCCGGCGCCTTCGACCAGCACGCAGTCGTACTGCGCGGTCAGCCGGCCCCAGGATTCGAGCACCGCGCCCATCGCCCGCGGCTTATAGTCGTGGTAAGACTTGGCATCGAGGTCGGTGGCGACCTTACCGTGGATGATCACCTGCGCCTTGCGGTCGGTGGTCGGCTTCAGCAGCACCGGGTTGAAATCGGTATGGGCTTCGAGACCGCAGGCCAGCGCCTGCAGCGCCTGCGCCCGGCCGATCTCGCCGCCGTCGACGGTGACCGCCGAATTGAGCGCCATGTTCTGCGGCTTGAACGGCGCCACGCGTACCCCACGCCGCTTCAGAATCCGGCACAGCGCCGCGACCAGCGTTGATTTGCCGGCATCCGAAGTCGTGCCTTGCACCATCAGGGCGTTGCGTATCATCGTCCGAACCCGTGAAAAAAGGCGGTAATTATGGCACCATCGCTCCCTTCCCGAAAAAGTTCGGGAAGGTGTCTCCCGGTGCTTTCCGGCTTTGCCGGCAGGAGAATCGGGAAGGCGGTGCGAATCCGCCACGTGCCCAGCGCTGTGAGGATGACGGGCGATGCACAGGCCACTGCTACGGCGGGAAGGCGCATCGTCCGGGTGAATCCGAGTCAGAAGACCGGCCGGGAGACGTAACACGGCATCGTGGACGGGTGCCATCGCGTTTCCAGAAGGGGAATCCATGGAAAACCAGCACGCTTTTTCCGAGGCCGAACGGGCTGCCGTCTATCGTGCCATCTTCAACCGCCGCGACGTGCGCGGCCAGTTCCTGCCCGACCCGGTCGCCGACGACCAGCTCGCGCGCATCCTGATGGCAGCGCACCACGCGCCGTCGGTCGGTTTCATGCAGCCGTGGAATTTCCTCGTCGTCCGCGCGTCGGCCGTCAAACAGCGGGTGCACGACATTTTCGCGCAGGCCAACGCCGAAGCGGCGACGATGTTTCCGGACAAAAAGCGCGAGATCTACAGCCAGCTCAAGCTGCAGGGCATCCTCGACGCACCGGTGAACCTGTGCATCACCTGTGACCGCTCGCGCAGCGGCCCGGTGGTCATCGGCCGCACACACATCCCGACCATGGATCTGTACAGCAGCGTGTGCGCCGTACAGAACCTGTGGCTGGCGGCCCGCGCCGAAGGCCTCGGCGTCGGCTGGGTCAGCATCTTCCACGAGAAGGCGCTGCAGGACGCGCTCGGCATTCCACATCACATCGTACCGATTGCCTATCTATGCATCGGCCACGTCAGCCATTTCAAGGATCGTCCGGAGCTGGAAAGCGCCGGCTGGCTGCCGCGCCTGGCGGTCGAGGACCTGGTTTTCCACGAGCAGTGGGGAACGCGGGATTTACCCGAAAACGCCGGGTTGACCGCAGCATTGTCGGCACTGGCGGGTGCGGAGCGTGGCGCATGAGCACCAGCTTCCCGGCCGACCAGCGGGCTACACTGCTCGCCCTGCCCGGTGTCGGGCCGACGGTGATCCGCCGCCTCGAAGAGGCCGGCTACGCGCCGCTCGCCCGGCTGGCCAGCGAGGAAACGGCCGTCGTCACGCTGCACATCGCCCGCATGATCGGCTCGACCTGTTGGCACAACAGTCCGCAGGCGCGGGCGGCAATCGACGCCGCCATCGTCCTGGCCCGCCAATGGCCGAACTGAACCTGCTCGCCGGCCCCTTCGCCATGCCGCTGGCAGCGCTCGCCGCCGTGCTTCTCGACCGCCTGTTCGGCGAAGTGCGGCGCTTTCACCCGCTGGTCGGCTTCGGTACGCTGGCAGCGGCAATTGAGCGCCGGCTGAACCGGCGCACGATTGCTGGCGGCGTGCTCGGCTGGTCGCTGGCCGTATTGCCCTGGGTGGCGCTGGCGCTGGCCTTGCGGCCATTGGCGCCGTTCGCGGTTGATGTGCTGTTGCTCTATTTTTCGCTCGGCGCGCGCAGCCTGTGCGAGCACGCCGAAGCAGTCGCCCGGCCGCTGCGCGAAGGGCGCCTCGACGAGGCACGGCAGCGCGTCGGCTGGATTGTTTCCCGTGAAACATCGGCACTCGACGAGTCCGGCGTCGCCAAGGCCGGCGTCGAATCGGTGCTGGAAAATGGTAACGACGCGATCTTCGGTGCGCTGTTCTGGTTCGCCCTGCTCGGCGGCCCCGGCGCCCTGCTCTTCCGGCTGGCCAACACGCTCGACGCGATGTGGGGCTACCGCACCGAGCGCTACAACCTTTTTGGCCGCTGGGCCGCCCGCGTTGACGATGCGCTCAACTGGCTGCCGGCCCGGCTGACCGCGCTGAGCTATGCCCTGCTCGGCCGCTGGCGCGACGCGCTGGCCTGCTGGCGCGCCCAGGCGCCCGGCTGGGAAAGCCCGAACGCCGGCCCGGTGATGGCGGCGGGCGCCGGCAGCCTCGGCGTGCAATGCGGCGGCGCTGCCATCTACCACGGCCGCGAGGAAATCCGCCCGCCGCTCGGCTGCGGCCCGGCGCCGGTCGCCGCCGACCTCGGCCGGGCGATCACGCTGATCCGGCGCAGCCTGTGGCTGTGGCTGGCCGTCCTTTTCCTGATCGGAGCCCTGCATGCTTGACCATGGCGGCCGCCTGCGCGAAGCCGCGGCCCACTACGACATCCCGCTCGCCGACTGGCTCGACCTGTCCACCGGCATCAACCCGCAGGGCTGGCCGGTGCCGCCGCTGCCGGCCGCAGCCTGGCAGCGCCTGCCGGAGGACAACGACGGCCTGGAGGCCGCCGCTACCGCCTACTACGGCAACGCCAACCTGCTGCCGGTGGCCGGTTCACAAGCCGCCATCCAGTGGCTGCCGGCGCTGTTGCCGCGCGCCGCCGTGGCCTGCATCGCGCCGCTCTACAACGAACACCCGCAGGCCTGGCAGCGCGCCGGCCACAAGCTGCGCTTCCTGCAGAACGCGACCCTGCCGCGCGCGCTGGCGGCAGCGACGCCCTACGTGCTGCTGTGCAACCCGAACAACCCGACCGCCGACCGCCACCCGCGCGAACTGGCGGTCGACGCCACGGCGCAACTGAAAAAGCGCGGCGGCTGGCTGATCGTCGACGAGGCCTTCATCGACGCCACGCCCGAGCACAGCCTGACACCGCTGGCCGGCACAGCCGACGCCCCTAACCTGATCGTCTTCCGCTCGCTCGGCAAGTTCTTCGGCCTGGCCGGGCTGCGCGTCGGTTTCCTGTTCGCCGCCCCCGAGCTGCTTACCAAGATGGCCGAGGCCATCGGCCCGTGGAGCATCGCCGGCCCGTCGCGTGCGGCGGCAACGCTGGCGCTGGCCGACAGCGCCTGGCAGGCGGCGACGCGGCAGCGCCTGCACGCCGACGGCGAACGCCTGCGCCAGTTGCTGGCGCCGCTCGGCGAGGTCAAGGCGACGCCGCTGTTCGCGACACTGAACGCAGCGGCCACCGCCGAACTGCACGAACACCTGGCGCGCCGCGCCATCCTCACTCGCCGCTACGAATCGAATCCGCTGCTGCGCGTCGGCCTGCCGCCCGACGAAGCCGGCTGGCAACGCCTGGCAAACGCCATCGCCGAATGGAAACCCGCATGAAAATTCGCCTTTTCGCTGCGTTGACCGCAACATTGCTCGCCGCCAGCGCCCACGCCGAACTGGTCTTCAAGGACGACGCTGGCCACGAAGTCCGCCTGCCCGAGCCGGCCCGGCGCATCATCGCCCTCGCCCCGCACATCGCCGAGAGCCTTTACGCCGCTGGCGCCGGCAGCAGGATGGTCGGCACCGTCGACTACAGCGACTACCCGCCGGCGGCAAAGCAGCTGCCGCGCGTCGGCGGCTATTCACGCATCGATCTCGAGGCCATCGTCGCCCTCAAGCCTGACCTGGTGATTGCCTGGGAAAGTGGCAACAACATGGTCCAGGCCGACAAGCTGCGGGCGCTCGGGCTGACCGTCTACATCTCGCAGCCGAACCGCATGGAAGACGTCGCCAGCCAGCTTGAGCGCTACGGCCAGCTGGCCGGCACCAGCGCCGTCGCCGATGTCGAGGCCCGCCGCTTCCGCGAACGTCTGGCGGCGCTGCAGGCAGCCAACGCCAGCAAGCCGAAGGTGCGTACCTTCTACCAGATCTGGAAGGCACCGTTGATGACGGTCGGCGGCCCGCAGATCATCAGCGACGCAATCCGCCTGTGCGGCGGCGACAACGTCTTCGGCCACCTCAAGCAGATGGCACCGCGGATCAGCGTTGAAGCGGTGATCGAGGCCAACCCGGAAGCCATCGTCGCCACCGGCATGGGCGACGCCAAGCCGGAGTGGCTGCACGACTGGGATAAATGGAAGAGTCTGACTGCGGTCAAACGCGACAACCTGTTCCACATCAACCCGGACATCATGCAACGGCATACGCCGCGCATTCTCGACGGCGCGACGAAACTCTGCGCCCATCTCGATGTCGCACGCAGCCGCCGCCCCAAGTGAGAAAAACACCATGCCCCGCCTGCCCCAGCGCATCGTCTGCCTGACCACCGAAACCGTCGAAGTCCTCTACGCCCTGGGCGAACAGGACCGGATCGCCGGCATCAGCGGCTACACCGTGCGACCGCCGCAGGCGCGCAAGGAAAAGCCCAAGGTCTTCGCCTTCACCACTGGTGACATCGAAAAAATCCTCGCCGTCGAACCGGACCTGGTGCTGACCTTCTCCGACCTCCAGGCTGACATCGCCCGCGACCTGATCAAGGCCGGCATCCCGGTGTACGCGCTGAACATGCGCAGCGTCGACGACATCCTGGCGATGATCGAGACAGTCGGCCGCCTGGTCGGCGCCGAAGACCGTGCGCAGTTGCTGGTCGCCGGGCTTGAGGCGCAGATTGCAGAAGCCAGGGCGATCGCCGATGAACGCATCGCCCGCAGCGGCCGCCGGCCGCGCGTCTATTTCGAGGAATGGGATGCCCCCCTGATCAGCGGCCTGCGCTGGGTTTCCGAACTGATCGACATCGCCGGCGGCGAGGACGTCTTCGCCGAACGCGCCCGCTCACCGCTGGCCCGCGACCGCCGGCCGACGCCGGAAGAGGTCATCGCCGCTGCGCCTGACATCATCATCGGCTCCTGGTGCGGCAAGCACTTCCGCCCCGAGCGCGTCGCCGCCCGACCCGGCTGGGACAGCATTCCTGCGGTCAACAACGGCCGGATGCATGAAATCAAGTCGGCGATCATCCTGACTCCCGGCCCGGTAGCGATCAACGAAGGACTGCCACTGTTGCAGGAAATACTGGACGCCTGCGGACAACTGCGGTAAACGCTTATTGCCATGGCATGCGCCGACACTCTATAGTGCCCGGATGCTGCGGCTTGCCCTGATCTTCATCACCTTTTCCCTACTCACCCTGAAAAGCTGGGCCGGGGAAATCGCCCTCGTCCTGGCCGACGACAGCACGCCCTATCGGGAATTCACCAGCAGCCTGCAGAAGAGCCTGAAGGGTAGCAACTGGCGCATCAGCTATAGCGACAGCGAACTCCGGCCGCTCGGCAGCCACCCGGTCGATCTGGTCATTACCGCCGGCACCGAAGCCTTGCGCAAGACCTTGGGAAAAACGCAGCGAACACCACTGCTGGCAACCTTGCTGCCGGAAAACGCCTATCTCTCCATCGTGCTCGATGCACGCTCCCCGCCACTGGTTTCCGCCATTTATCTGGACCAACCCGCACGCCGCCAGGCCCGCCTGCTGCGGCTCCTGTTCCCGGAAAGCCAGCGCATCGGCATCCTCGTCAGCGATCAGTCCCGCCAGCAAACCAGTGTCTTCCGCCAGGCCCTGCTCACCCAGCAACTGCAACTCATCACTGAGCATGTTGCCGACGAACAGCACATCCTGCCCGCTCTCGAATCGTTGCTGCCACGGACCGATGCCTTGCTCGCCCTGCCCGACCCCCTGCTCTATTCACGTAACAGCATCAAACCCCTGCTGATCACGGCCTATCGTTTCCGCCGACCGGTCGTCGCCTTCTCTGCCGCCTTCGCCAAAGCTGGCGCATTGGCTGCCCTCTATTCCACGCCGGCCCAGATCGGTCGCCAAGCCGGCGAACTGATCCGCAGCCAGGGCAATCGACTCCCCCCGCCAAGCGGACCTGCCGAATATTCGCTGACCATCAACCAGAGCGTCGCCGACGCGTTTGGCCTGCGTCTACCGGAAGAAGCCGACTTGTTCCAGAAACTGCTTGCCAGCGGAACTGAACAATGAAAAACCTGACACTGCGACAACGACTGCTGGTACTCACGCTGCTACCGAGCGCACTGATCACCACGCTGCTCGTACTGTATTTCTCGATGACGGGGATCAGCGCCCTGGAAACCCAGTTGCGCGCCAAGGGACTGGCCACCGTCCGCTACCTCGCACCGATCAGCGAATACGGCATCATCGCCGGCCAGATGGACAGCATTTACGGCCTGGTCCAGGCCGCCATGCAGGAGCCCGGTGTCAAGGCCGCGATCATCGTCAATCCGAAAGGCCGCACGCTGGCTGTCAGCGGTCGCGTCTCGCTGGCGGCCGAAATCATCCGCCAGCGGCTGGAAGAACCATCGCAGGTTGCCGAAAATGAATCCTGGATCGCTTTCGGCGCCCCCGTCATCCGCACCCAGAGTGACAGCGACCCCCTGTTCGACATTGCCGGCCTCGACAACGCACCGCAAGAAACCATCGGTCACGTCTTCATCGAACTGGACAAGAACGAACTGCTCGAACGCCAGCGCGAGCTGATGTTACAGGGATTCATCGCCATCCTGCTCGGCCTTGGCCTGATGGGTGCGCTGGCCATTGCCATGGCCGATCACCTCGCGCTGCCGTTGCAACGACTTGCAGAAGCCGTACGCAACATGTCCGCAGGCAATTTCGACACCCGGGTCCCGGCCATCTCCAGCGGTGAAATGCGGGTTCTCGAGGACGGGTTCAATGACATGGCCGGGCATATCGAGGAAGCCCATCGCTCGATGCAGTCGCGCATTGAGGAAGCCACCGCCCAACTGGTTTTCCAGGCCAGGCACGATGCCTTGACCGGACTGGTCAACCGGCGCGAATTCGAACTGCGCCTGGACAAGGCGCTCGACACAGTCCATGCCGGCGGCGACGAATTCAGCGTGCTCTACATCGACCTCGACCGCTTCAAGGCAGTCAACGACGCCTGCGGACACCTGGCCGGCGACGAACTGCTGCGCCAGATATCCCTGCTCTTCCAGGGCCGCCTGCGCGAAGAAGACACCCTCGCCCGTCTCGGCGGCGACGAATTCGGCATCATGCTGGCCAACTGCAGCCTGACCAAGGCCCGCCAGGTTGCCGAAGACCTTTGCGCACTCTCCGCCGAGTACCGCTTCGTCTGGCAGGACAAGATCTTCGCCATTGGCGCCAGCATCGGTCTCGCTCCGGTGACCCGCGATGTCCGCGACGTCCAGGAAATCTTTGCGCTGAGCGATGCCGCCTGCCTGCAGGCCAAGGAGCTTGGCCGCAACCAGGTCTGTGAACTGGCACCGGCAACGCAAACGGACCGCCGACGCGACCGCGGTAACTGGGCCAGCCGTCTGGCCAGCGCCCTCTCCGAAGGACGCCTGATCGTCGAGGCAATCCCGATCCGGGCCCTGCATGCCGGCGTCCCTGGCGGTCAGATTGCCGAACTCAGCGCCCGCCTGAACGAACCCGGTCAGGCGCCGATCGCCTTGAGCGCACTGATCGACGCCGCCGAACGCTACGATATGGCCAGCGTCTTCGATCATCATTTCCTGGAAACCGCCATCCGCTCCCTGGCGCGCGCCACCAGCCAGCAGATGGGCATGCGCTGCATGGTCCCCCTGTCCCGTGCCGCCATCGCCAACAGCAAGACTGGCGACTTCATCGCCAGCCAGCTGGAAGAACACGGGATCGAGGGTCAAGGACTGTGCCTGATGTTCTCCGAAGACATCAGCACCCACCAGACCAGCCAGCTCATCGAGTTCTCCCGACGCATGCGCGAACTGGGCTGCCAGATCGCACTGACCGAATTCGGTGGTGGCGTCTCGTCATTCACGCAATTGCGCACGCTGGCCCCAAGCTACGTCAGGCTCAGCCTCAGCCTGACCCGGGACATTGGCGACGGAGTTACCTCAACCGCCCTGCTGCGCGCAATTCTGGAAATCACTGCCGAACAGGACATCTATTCGATCGCCGAAAATGTCGATGACACGCCATTGCTCGAACATCTGCGCAAACTCGGCATTGCCTACGCCCATGGCAAGGCCGTCGCCCCGCGCGAACCGTTTGACGCCTGGTTCGAAGGCGCAGTCATGCGCGGCACCAGGAGCTGAGACGCCCGATCAGAAATCCAGGCGGAGTGAAACCCACTGGCGACGATCGACGGTACGCGCCTTGGGGTCTTCATCTGATTTACGCTGCTCAATGTGAGCGCCATCGAGCGACTGAACAGTGTAAGCAATTTCACCACGCCGCCCTCCCAGAGAAAAGGGATAGGCCAGTCGGGCATCGGTCCGCTGATAGCTGTCGACATCGGTATTTCTGGTCCACTTCATCGCACCAACCCAATAACGCGCAAGCGAAAACTCGAGCCCGTAGGGTAGTTTCTGCATCAGCAGCAGAGACGAGGATCGGTGAGGCGCAGAGTTTTCGGCCAACTGCTGATACAAGTGAGCATTAGCGCCTGCCAGATTACTACCTGGCACATTGGCAATTCTCAAACCATTGTCAGACAACTGGCTGACAATCCGAGTCCGGGCATGATTCAGCAGCAGCTGCGTTCCATCCAGCGGCACCCACTTCCATTGGAGCTCGTAGCCTCGAATCCTGAGATCCTGAACCGATTGTTCGGAGCGGGCTGTCGGTGCCAGAATGGCATCACCGCCTGGCCCGGTACGTATGACCATCAACCGATCATAGATTTTTTCGTCGAAGTGGCGAACATCCAGACTCATACGCCAAGAGCGCCAGTCACCAAGGTAGCCTAGCTCCCAACTCTCCAGACGCTCCGCCGGCAGTCCAGGAGTAGCAACCTGATCGTTTCTGGTCGTCGTCACGTTAAAGCGGTAATTTGCCCTGTAGGCAAGAATGCTCGACGTCCGCCAGGAACGAGAATAGCCCAGTCGCAATGTATTTTCCGGGGTCAAGTGAAAGGCAAGACTAGCGCGAGGTGATACGTGGTTTCCGGCCAGCGAATCATATTCATTGGACGCGCCAAGGTTCGTCGTCAACCAGGGGACCGGCTTCCATTCTCCGTTAGCAAAGCCTCGCCACGTCTGGCGGGTCTCTTCTCCCAGACCACGCAACATCGTATCGGACACCAGTGCATCATGACGCCAGCTTGCCCCCCAGACCAGGCGAGTAGCGGGAGCAGGCGAAAAGTGGTGCGTCGCTTCCAGCTCATGGCGTCGCCCACGATCACCTGCCTCGTTCACGCGCTGAAAGCCTAGCGGCCGTCCCGGGTCGTTAAACGCATCGTTTCCACGATCCTCGCTATAGGCATAACGCAACGAAAAATCTGCGCCAGCTTCAAGCGCTCGCAACCAGCGAACTTGCAACCAAGTCGACGATTCATTCAGCTTACGCATCGGATCGCCAGAATCCAGAAAGGGCGCAGGTTCATCAAAGTCCAGTCGCCCTCTGGTGAATTGCCCTTCCACGCGGCCAAAATTCAGTTCTAGCAGGTCCAGATCGTTCAACTGGTAGTCCAAGCGTGCATCAAGCCTGCGAACACGATGGCTGTCCTGCCAGTCAAAAGCATCCTCCAGGCCATCGTCCTTGACCTCCTGATAGGTCAGACGAAAACGTCCATCCTTCCAAGTCCCGCCTCCGCGCAGTGTGTAATCCTTCACACCCTGACTACCCGTGCTTGCTGATACCGACGTACCGCGAACCAGCGAGGGATCCACGGTAATGATATTGACGACACCAAGGAAGGCATTGGTTCCATATGAGACCGAGTTCGACCCCCGGACAACCTCAATTCGCTCGATATCTTCCAGGGCAACCGGTACCAGGGCCCAATTGACCCCTCCACGGAATAGCGGCGAATGGAGCGAACGCCCATCTACCAGCACCTGCACTCGCGGCGAATAATCGTTGTCGTCGGTTAGCCCATGATAGGTGACCCGCGCGGTTGCGTCGCTGTGGGCGAAGGTCTGAAAACCCGGTACCAGACGGAAGATGTCGTTCAGCGAGCGAATCCCTGAGGCCCGGATCATCTCGCGATCAATCACAGTCACCGATGCCGGTGCATCCGCCAATCTCTGTTGCAACCGACTGACCGAGGCGACAACCGGCAACTCGGCAAAAAAAATGTCATCGTCGGCAAAAGCCGACGACAAGGCACCGAAGAAAATCAGGGGAAAAATTCGCTGGAAAGAGGTCATTGTGTTCAGGGGTTACGAAGGCGCCGTTTCACTTGCTCCTGACAAGGCCAATGCAAGTTTCCAAGCACCCTCAAAGCAATCTGACCGGGCACCGATTATCGCACCGTGGCGCTCCGTGGCTACTAGGCAAAGTGCCAGTCCCGCCTGCTCCACCAGCGTTACTCTTTCCAGATCGATTTCATCAACCCCGACCCGGGTCAGGGCGTGCATGAAGTCATTTCGTAAAGCGCCGTTCAGGCCCCCGGCGATTCGCATCACTTTCCGACCGGCAAGATCGTGTACCGAAAGAATCGAGGCCTTGCCCTCCGCCAGCGCATTCTTTATCGCATCCTCAATCAGGACCTGATTGATCAGGCCAACCTGAAATCTGGCGCCATACAAATCGCCGACCCGACTGACGACCGTCACCGGCACGTCCATCAACGGCGCGCCAAACAGGGAGAATTCGCAACCCACGCTGTGCCCGATATCGAGTTGCACCGTGCTGCGCAACATCAACCCGGACATCGACAGGTTTTCGATGAAGCCGTCGCTGACAACGCCGCCGTAGCCAATCCTGACCGGGGGAGGCGCCCCGAAACGGATGCGTTGATGCCGTCGTTGTTCGATCATGCCTGCACCTTCGTATTGTCGAATTACCAGTGGCGAATAGTACCAAAGTCCCATTTACATTCAGCACCGTCCACACCAATTGACTTTTAATTGAGCGCTGGTTATCTTCACTCCCTGCTGGAATCTTCTGGCGGCGCCGATTTGAGCTCAGATTGCGGGCGCCTAAAAAAATGCAGCTAAAACGGGGACCACCCAGTTCGCGTTTTGGCCGACTGGGTTTTTTGTTTCTGGGAACACCATGCCGGGAATTGGCGTCGTCGAATCACAACGCATCCACTTCAACGAGCCGCTGCATCTGCGGAGTGGCGGGGTACTGCCGTCCTATGAACTGGCTGTTGAAACCTACGGCACACTGAATGCTGCCAAATCCAACGCCATCCTCGTCTGCCATGCGCTGTCCGGCCACCATCATCTGGCCGGTCACTATGCCGATCAGCCGAACAATATCGGCTGGTGGGACAACATCATCGGTCCCGGTCGACCACTCGATACCGACAAATTCTTCATCGTCGGCCTGAACAATCCGGGCGGCTGCCATGGTTCGACCGGCCCGTCGTCGATCAACCCGGCGACCGGCAAGCCCTGGGGTGCTGATTTTCCGATGGTGGCGGTCGTCGACTGGGTCAATGCCCAGGCCCGTCTCGCCGATTTCTTCGGCATCGACCAGTGGGCCGCCGTCATGGGCGGCAGCCTGGGCGGGATGCAGGCACTGCGCTGGAGCATCACCTACCCGGAACGCGTGCGCAACGCGCTGGTCATCGCCTCGGCCCCCAAGTTGTCGGCACAGAACATCGCCTTCAACGACGTCGCCCGCCAGGCCATCCTGACCGATCCGGATTTTCACGGCGGCCACTATTACGAATTCGGCACCCGGCCGGTGCGCGGCCTGCGGCTGGCGCGCATGCTCGGCCACATCACCTACCTGTCGAACGACCAGATGGGCGAGAAGTTCGGCCGCGAACTGCGCAACAATGCCTTCTCCTTCGATTTCGACGTCGAATTCGAAGTCGAGTCCTACCTGCGCTACCAGGGTGACAAGTTCGCCGGCTATTTCGATGCCAACACCTACCTGCTGATGACCAAGGCGCTGGATTACTTCGATCCGGCGCGTCTCGACGATGGCGACCTGGTCCGGACGATGGCGCGTACCCATACCGACACCAATTTCCTGGTTGCCTCGTTCACCACCGACTGGCGCTTTTCGCCGGCCCGTTCCCGGGAAATCGTCGCGGCGCTGCTGGCCAACGGACGCAAGGTCTCCTACGCGGAAATCGACCTGAACTACGGCCATGACTCCTTCCTGATGGAGGATGCCCATTACCACGGGCTGGTCGGCGCCTTTCTCGGGAACATCAAGCTATGACGCTCATGCCTGGCCGTCCGGATTTCGATGTCATCGCCAGCTGGGTCGAACCCGGCCATCGCGTCCTTGATCTCGGCTGCGGCGACGGTTCGTTGCTCCGGCAGCTGATTGCAACGCGTGATGTCCAGGGCTGGGGCGTCGAAATCGACGACGCCAACATCCTTGCCGCCGTACGCAACGGCATCAACGTGATCCAGAGCAACCTGGAAAAGGGGCTGGCCGACTTTGCCGACGACGCTTTCGACCATGTCGTCCTGTCGCGGACGCTGCAAACGGTCCGTCACACTGAACACATCCTGCGCGAAATGCTGCGCGTCGGTCGTGAAGCCGTCGTTTCCTTCCCGAATTTTGCTTACTGGAAGAACCTGCGCTCAGTCCTCGACGGCCGCATGCCGGTTTCCGAGGACCTGCCCTACCAGTGGTACGACTCGCCCAACGTGCGTTTCTTCACCCTGCTCGACTTCGAAACGCTGTGCCAGCAGATGGGCCTGATCATCCGTGAGCGTCAGGTGCTCGACGAAGCCGGCACCCCGGTCAACGCCAGCGCAGCACGCGACCTGAATTTCCTCGGCAGCCTCGCCGTTTACCGCCTGACCCGCCCGCGCTGATGCCCAGCTGGCTCAATGCAATGCTCAACCGGCGGATGCTGATCTGCATCTTTACCGGTTTTGCTTCCGGCCTGCCGCTTTACCTGCTGCTCAACCTGGTTCCCGCCTGGCTGAAAACCGAGGGGCTGTCGCTGCGTGCCATCGGCGCCTTCGCGCTGATCCAGTTCCCCTACACCTGGAAATTCCTCTGGGCGCCACTGCTCGACCGTTATGGCATCCTGCCCTGGCTGGGCCGCCGGCGTAGCTGGATGTTCGTCTCGCAGATCGGACTGGTTGCCGCCATCGGCTGGCTGGGACAATTGTCGCCGGTGGATCATTTGTCGCTGGTCATCGGGTTGACCGCAACACTGGCCTTTCTCTCCGCCACCCAGGACATCGCGCTCGACGCCTTTCGCCGCGAAATCCTGCCTGACGATGAACTCGGCCTGGGCAACGCCATCCACGTCAATGCCTACCGCATCGCCGGTCTGGTACCGGGATCGCTATCGCTGATCCTCGCCGACCACCTGCCGTGGAATCAGGTTTTCGTCATCACTGCCGCCTTCATGCTGCCCGGCCTGGCCATGACGCTGCTGGTCAAGGAGCCGCTGGCCGCAGTCGGCACCCCGCGCACGCTGCGCGATGCAGTGATCGAGCCGTTCCGCGAATTCTTCGGCCGCCACGGCGTGCGCTCGGCACTGCTGGTGCTCTCCTTCCTGTTCTTCTACAAGCTCGGCGACTCGCTGTGCACTGCGCTGGCCACGCCGTTCTATCTGGACATGGGTTACAGCAAGACCGAAATCGGCGTCATCGCCAAGAATGCCGGCCTGTGGCCGATGGTCATCGGGGGCATCCTCGGCGGCATCTGGATGATCAAGATCGGCATCAACCGGGCACTGTGGCTGTTCGGGGTCGTCCAGATCGTGACCATTCTCGGTTTTGTCTGGATGGCCTGGCTGGGTCCAGCAGAATCCAGCGCCTCGCGGCTGGTCGTTCTGGCGATGGTGATCGCCGGCGAAGCCGTTGGCGCCGGACTGGGAACAACGGCCTTCGTGGCCTTCATGGCACGGACCACGCACCCCGCCTACACGGCAACCCAGCTCGCCTTGTTTACCAGCCTGATGGCGGTACCACGCACCTTCATCAACGCGACCGCCGGCTGGCTGGTCGAAGGCATGGGCTGGATGAATTTCTTCTGGTTGTGCTTCGCACTTGCCGCACCGGGCATGCTCTTGCTGTTCAAGGTCGCGCCCTGGAATGGCCAGGGCGAATCGACTAATCCCGCCGCAGCCAGCCTTCGCGTCTGATCCGCCGGCGGTCCAGCCACCAGGCATAGGCCGGCAGAATCAGAATTGACCCGGGCAACAGCAATACGATCAAATAGGGCGACAGATGCGCCACCCGGCGCAGATGTTCGATCAACTCCTGCCGCTCACCCGGCGTCCACTGACCGCCGTTACGGACTTTCATCAGCAGCGGCATCATGCCGCGCGTCGCCATGACCTCGGCAAGAATGCGCTGGGCCTCCCGCCGTTGCGACGAGAGCAGTTGTCGCCACCAGCCCGGCAGCGGCAGCACCAGCCGGTCCATGGTCAGTGCAAACCCAGGGTGTTGCGCACGATCCGCCAGCCACGCCAGACGATGAATCCCCGTCTGACCAGGCGCCAGGTACGCCGGGGCCTGATCACGACAGCCGCGGCAACCGCGACACCAACGGCCAGTGGATGCTGCTTCAGCCAGTCGAGGCCGCGCAACGCCGCATCGCCCTTGCTCAGCAGCACTGCCAGCCCCGTCGAATGTTGCGTCAGTGCTGCACGCTGTGCCGCGATGCGCACACTCAGCGCCCCGCGGCGGGCAGCAAGTTCGAGCAGTTTTTCGTTCATTCTCGGGGTCGACCGCGCAATTCCGCTACGTCGGCTTCGAGTTCAGCCAGACTGCTGCGGAACAGACGACTGGGTGCCCGCGCCTGCTGCCGCAGGGAAGTGATGAGAAAAGCTGCGCCAACCAAAAAGAGCACGGCAAAAAAACCGAAAACGAACACGCGCTGTTCCCAGAAAGCCAGGGCCAGACTGAATACCGCCATGATGACGCCAAGCGCGATCAGGAAAGCCGCCCCGATGGCCTTGGCCCAAAGCGCTATCAGGCGGTATTTCTCTTCCTCGATCTCGACCGCGAGCAGTTCGGCGCGCGTCCTGCCGATATTGAGGAGCGTGGCAACGATATTCTTCAGCGCGGCGAAGAGGCCTTCACGGCCTTCTTCGCCGGCAGATGGCCCGGCCATCCGGTTAACGACGACCGATCAGCACACCCAGTGCAAGACCCAGTGCGGCAGCAACGCCGACGGCCTTCCACGGCTGGTCGTGCACGAAATCGTCTGTCGCACGGGCGGCGGCCTTGGTCTTGTCCAGCAGCGCGTGTTCCAGGTCGATGACCCGATCCTTGGTATCGCGCAGACGCACGACCAGACGATCACGCAATTCGCCAACCTTTTCACCGGCCACCCCGGTGGTTGCGCGCAGCAGTTCTTCGGTATCGGAAATCACGACCTTCAGGTCGGAAACCAGTTTTTCCTTGTTGGCGGTGGTCATTTGTTCTGTCATTTGAAAACCTCGTCTTGGAGCGGTTGTTCAGGGATTACAGGTTAGCCCGTCCACGCGCGTAAATCAATTCGCATTGTTCAATAACGGGTACTCGTAGTCGACAATCAGCGGCGCATGATCGGAAAAACGCTGTTCCTTGTATACCGACGAGCGCCGGGCCAGGGCAGCAATCCCTGGCGTGGCAATCTGGTAATCGATCCGCCAGCCGACATTCTTTGCCCACGCCTGACCACGGTTGCTCCACCAGGTGTAGGACTCGCCCGTCGCTTCCGGATGGAGTTGACGATAAACATCCACCCAGCCCAGCTCATCGAAGACCTGCGTCAGCCAGGCCCGCTCCTCGGGCAGGAAGCCGGAATTTTTCTGGTTCGACTTCCAGTTCTTCAAGTCAATTTCCTTGTGCGCAATGTTCCAGTCGCCGCAGAGCACGATCTCGCGACCTTCGGCGCGCAGCGCCTGCATCTTGGGCAGGAAGACTTCAAGAAAGCGGAACTTCGCCTCCTGGCGCTCCGGCGACGACGAGCCCGAAGGCAGGTAGAGCGAGATTACCGACAGGTTGCCGAAATCGGCGCGCAGGTAACGCCCTTCCGTATCGAACTCCCCCCTGTCAAACCCTTCTACCACCGTCAACGGACAGCTGCGGCTCAGGATACCGACACCGCTGTAGCCTTTTTTCTCGGCACAGTGATAAAACGCATGCATGCCGTCCGGTGCAAGCATTTCCCCCGACAAGTCGGGAAGCTGCGCCTTGAGCTCCTGCAAGCAGATGATGTCTGCCTGCTGATCCACCAGCCAGGGCAGGACGTTTTTGCTCCAGGCGGAGCGGATGCCATTGAGGTTCAGGGAGATGATGCGTAACATTGCGCGAATATCGGTCGGTTGCAAGACTGGAACTGGAGAGTTATGGATTTTCGTCAGGATTTCATCGAGTTCGCCCTCGACTGCCAGGTGTTGCGCTTTGGCGAGTTCAAGACCAAGGCGGGGCGGCTGTCGCCTTATTTCTTCAATGCCGGCCTGTTCAATGATGGCGCGTCACTTGGACGGCTCGCCGGATTTTACGCGAAAGCGGCGAGTGTCGGCGGCGTTCAGTTCGACATGCTGTTTGGTCCGGCATACAAGGGCATCCCGCTGGTTGCCGCAATCGCCATTGCCCTGGCCGGCCAGGGCAGCAATTTCCCGTTTGCCTTCAACCGCAAGGAAGCCAAGGATCACGGCGAAGGCGGCACGATCGTCGGGGCACCGCTGCAGGGACGCGTGCTGATCGTCGACGATGTCATCTCCGCCGGCACCTCGGTCCGCGAATCGGTCGAAATGATCCGTGCGGCCGGCGCAACGCCAGCTGGCGTGCTGATCGCACTGGACCGCCAGGAACGCGGCCAGGGTGAATTGTCGGCCGTGCAGGAAGTCCAGCGCGACTATGGCATTCCGGTAATCGCCGTTGCCGGACTGCGCGACCTGATGGCCTACATCGAAAAACATCCCGAATTCGCCGGGCACCGTGATGCTGTCGCCCGCTATCGCGAGCAGTATGGCGTCGATGCCTAAACTACCCGCTGCCCTCCTGCTGATGGTGCTGGTCACTCCGGCGTGGGGGGCGACAGGGCAGTTGTTTTGCTGCACCGATCCGGGTACCGGACGCAGAATCTGCGGTGACATGCTGCCCCAGCAATGTCGCGGTCAGGCGCACCGGATATTCGACCGGGGCGGCAATCTCATCAAGGAAGTTGCCGCCCCGCTGACTCCTGAGCAGAAAGCGGCGGCCGCGGCAGAGGCAGCCCGGATAAAACAGCAGGAAGACGAACGTCGCGAACGACACCGCATTGACCAGGCGTTGCTGGCAACCTACGCGACCGCGGAAGACATCGACATCGCCCAGAAAAAAACCGAGGGTGATGTCCAACTGACGATTCAGGCAGCCCACGCAAAAATTGTCGAACTGCAGAAACAACAACGAAAATTTGCTGAGGAAGCCGAGTTTTACAAGCGTAAGGCGATGCCGAACGATCTTGCAATCAATCTACGCACCGTCGCCCACGAAATTCGCCTGCAGCAGGAACTGATAGAACTCAAGCGCAAGGAACTGGCGGCGATCCGCGCCAAATACGACGCGGATCGCCAGCGTTATTTCCAACTTACCGGCACCTCACGCCCGACAGTGCCTACTCCGCCAGCTTCTTCTTCAGCAGGTCGTTGACCTGCTGCGGGTTGGCCTTGCCCTTGGCCGCCTTCATCACCTGACCGACCAGCGCATTGAACGCCTTTTCCTTGCCGGCCTTGAATTCGGCGACGTTGGCAGCGTTGGCGGCAAGAACCTCGTCGACCAGCGATTCGATGGCACCACTGTCGGTGATCTGCTTCAACCCCTGCTTCTCGATAATCTCGTCAGCCGTCGCGCCTTCACCCAGCCACAGTGCCTCGAAGACCTTCTTGGCGATGTTGTTGGAAATGGTGTTGTCGGCGATGCGCAGGATCAGTCCGCCGAGTTGCTGCGGAGAAACCGGTGCCGCAGCAATGTCCACACCATCCTTGTTCAGACGCCCGGCCAGATCGACCATCACCCAGTTGGCACAGGGCTTGGCGCTGGCCTGACCGGCCACTGCTACGGTCGACTCGAAATATTCGGAGATTTCCTGACTGGCAGTCAGCATTGCGGCATCGTAAACCGATAATCCAAGCTCGCCGACAAAGCGCTCGCGCTTCTGCTGCGGCAACTCGGGCAACTCGCTGCGCACCCGCGCCATCCATGCCTCGTCGATGATCAACGGCAGCAGGTCGGGATCGGGGAAATAGCGGTAGTCGTGCGCATCTTCCTTGCTGCGCATCATCCGCGTCTCGCCGCTGTCCGGATCGAACAGCACGGTGGCCTGCTGTATCTTGCGGCCTTCCTCGATCTCGTTGATCTGCCACTGGACTTCGAAGTCGATGGCTTCCTTGAGGAAACGGAAGGAATTCAGGTTCTTAATCTCGCGCCGGGTACCGAACTCGGCCTGCCCTTTCGGACGCACCGAGACGTTGGCGTCGCAGCGAAATGAGCCTTCCTGCATGTTGCCATCGCAGATGCCGATCCAGCGCACCAGCGCATGCAGCGCGCGGGCGTAGGCGACCGCCTCGTCCGACGAACGCATGTCCGGCTCGGTGACGATTTCGAGCAGGGGTGTGCCAGCACGATTGAGGTCGATGCCGGATTTGCCGTGGAAATCCTCGTGCAGCGATTTGCCGGCATCCTCCTCGAGGTGCGCGCGGGTCAGGTTAACCACCTTCTCGTAAGCCTTGTCACCCTGGCCGACCTGCAGTGCAATCTGGCCGCCGACGACGACCGGCAGGTCCATCTGGCTGATCTGATAACCCTTGGGCAGGTCCGGGTAGAAATAATTCTTGCGCGCGAAAACGGATTTCGGCGCGACATGGGCGCCGATCGCCAAACCAAAGCGGATCGCGCACTCGACCGCCTGCCGGTTGAGTACCGGCAAAACACCCGGCAGGGCGAGGTCGACCGCACAAGCCTGAGTATTCGGCTCGGCGCCGAAGGCCGTCGACGCACCGGAAAAGATTTTCGAGACGGTCGCCAGCTGAGCGTGCGTCTCGATACCGATCACTACTTCCCACTGATTCATGGTTTCATCCGTTCAATGACAGCGGCCGTTGCGGGCGTCGACGACGACCGGCCACAGATAATCGAAAGCCTTGCCCTCACAGGATTTATGGCAGCTGTTAAAGGCGATGGTGACGTTGTGTCCCTGCTCCCACATGCGCACCGTGCAGTCGTTTTCCTGCTTGTGGCGCAACAGGACCTGCGGCAGTTTTGCATCCTGCTTGAAGTCCTTCATGTTGAAGCGGCAAACGCCATGTCCTTTCATGCTCACCTGGGCGTCGAAGGACTTCACTTCGGCTTCCTTGACCAGCATGTTGAGCCGGGTGACGGTACCGATCGCATCGCTGTGCGAGCAACGCGAGCGGACATTGAGGGGCCGGGTCGGTTGTGGCTTGAGCTTGCGGTTGGCCAGATATTTCAGCGTCGAATTCTTGAATTTCGGCGCTTCTTCGACAGCCGGTGCCGGCGGCGCCTCGACCACCGGCTCGGGCGCCTTCGGCGGCGTAGCACAGGCCGCCAGCCAGGCGGCCGTGACCAGGATCAACAAACGGCTGCGCATCTTATTCGATACCTTCCGGACGCCGCTGGTGCCAGTCCGTTGCCTGCTGGTAGCGATGGGCGACATTGAGCAGGCGAGCCTCGTCGAAGTAGTTGCCGATCAGCTGCAGACCCACCGGCAGGTCGCCGGCAAAACCACAAGGCAGCGCCATGCCGGGCAGACCGGCAAGATTGACGGCAATCGTGTAGATATCGGACAGGTACATCTGCACCGGGTCAGCGGACTTTTCGCCAAGTTTGAACGCGGTGGTCGGCGACGTCGGGCCGAGGATCACGTCGCACGACTCGAAGGCGGCGACGAAATCGTTGGCGATCAGCCGGCGGATGCGCTGTGCCTGCAGGTAATAGGCGTCGTAGTAGCCATGCGACAAAACATAGGCGCCAATCATGATCCGGCGCTTGACCTCATCGCCGAACCCCTGCGCCCGCGTCTTCATGTACATGTCGTCGAGGTTGCCGTAGTCCGGCGCACGGTAGCCGTAGCGGACACCGTCGAAACGGCTCAGGTTCGAGCTCGCCTCGGCTGGCGCGATGACATAGTAGGCCGGCACCGACAGGTGCGAGTTGGGCAGCGAGACTTCCACGGTCGACGCACCAAGACGGCGATATTCCGCGATCGCATCCTGGACCGCGGCCATCACCGCCGCATCGCAGCCTTCGCCGAAGAACTCCTTGGGCAGGCCGATGCGCAGGCCGACCAACGGCTTGTCCAGATCCCGGGCGTAATCTTCGGCCGGGCGTTCAAGCGAAGTCGAGTCGCGCGGATCGAAACCGGCCATGGTGTTGAACAGCAGCGCGCAGTCTTCGGCCGAAGCGCCCATCGGGCCGCCCTGGTCGAGCGACGAGGCGTAGGCAATCATGCCGTAGCGCGAGACGACGCCGTAGGTCGGCTTCAGGCCGGTCAGGTTGCACAGCGCTGCCGGCTGGCGAATCGAACCGCCGGTATCGGTGCCGGTTGCCGCCGGCGCCAGGCGGGCGGCGATTGCCGCCGCCGAACCGCCGGATGAGCCACCGGGCACACGAGCACGGTCCCACGGATTCTTCACCGGACCGAAGAACGAGGTTTCGTTCGACGAGCCCATGGCGAATTCGTCCATGTTGGTCTTGCCCAGCGAAACCATGCCGGCATCACGGTGCATCTTCTCGATCACGGTGGCGTCGTAAGGGGCAACGAAATTGGCCAGCATCTTCGAACCGCAGGTCGTACGCCAGCCCTCGGCACAGAAGATGTCCTTCTGCGCGATCGGGATGCCGGTCAACGGCCCGGCGCTGCCGGTAGCAATGCGGGCATCGGCGGCAGCGGCCATTTTCAGCGTTTTTTCACGGTCGACCGTGACAAAGGCGTTGATTTCCGGATTCAGGCGCTCGATGCGGTCGAGGAACAGCGTACTCAACTCGACGCTGGAAATTTCCTTCGCCGCCAACGCCTGCGACAGTTGCTTCAGACTCTTGTGGATCATTCGATCACCTTCGGCACGAGATAGAGGCCCGCCTCGGTTTCCGGCGCGACGGCCTGGTAGGCAGCGCGCCGGTCGGTCTCGCTGACGACATCTGTGCGCAGGCGCTGCGAAACGTCCTGGGCGTGCGCCATCGGCTCGACACCGGTGGTATCGACCGCCTGCATCTGCTCGATCAATTCGAAGATGCCGTTGAGATGACCCTGGGTGGTCAATGCCTCGGATTCGCTGACCTCGATACGGGCGAGATGGGCGATCCGTTTTACCTGTTCTGTAGTGAGCGACATGGGCTTGAAAAAGACTTTTTGCAGCGCACAAAGTCTTAAAAACGAAAGCGTTGTAAGGTATCATAAAAGCTTTATCTACCGCATCCCCCGCGCGGAGCACAACAGATGTTCGGATTCCTCTCCAAGTATTTTTCCAACGACCTCGCCATCGACCTCGGCACGGCCAATACGCTGATTTACGTGCGTGGCCGCTCGATCGTCCTCGATGAGCCGTCGGTCGTTGCGATCCGCCTCGAAGGCGGCCCCAACGCCAAGAAAACCATCCAGGCCGTCGGCAAGGAAGCCAAGGAAATGCTTGGCAAGGCCCCCGGCAGCATCACGGTCATCCGGCCGATGAAGGATGGCGTGATTGCCGACTTCACCGTCACCGAGCAGATGCTCAAGCAGTTCATCAAGAAGGCGCACGACTCGAAGCTGTTTTCGCCGAGCCCGCGGATCATCATCTGCGTGCCCTCCGGCTCGACCCAGGTCGAACGCCGCGCGATCCGCGAATCTGCTCTCGGCGCCGGCGCCAGCCAGGTATACCTGATCGAGGAACCGATGGCCGCCGCGATCGGCGCCGGCCTGCCGGTTTCCGAAGCCACCGGTTCGATGGTTGTCGACATCGGCGGCGGCACCACCGAAGTCGGCGTCATCTCGCTCGGCGGCATGGTCTATGCCGGTTCGGTGCGCGTTGGCGGCGACAAGCTCGACGAGGCGATCATCAACTACATCAGCCGCAACTACGGCATGATGATCGGCGAGAACACCGCCGAGAACATCAAGAAGACCATCGGCTCTGCTTTCCCGGGTGCCGAAGTCAAGGAAATGGAAGTTTCCGGCATCAACAAGGCCGAAGGCATCCCGCGCAAGTTCACGATTTCGTCGAACGAAATCCTCGAAGCGTTGACCGACCCGCTGAACCAGATCATTTCCGCCGTCAAGTCGGCGCTGGAAAAGACGCCGCCGGAACTCGGCGCCGACATCGCCGAAAAGGGCATGGTCCTGACCGGTGGCGGCGCGCTGCTGCGCGACCTCGACCGCCTGCTGATGGAAGAAACCGGCCTGCCGGTGATCGTCGCCGACGAACCGCTGACCTGCGTCGCCCGTGGTTGCGGCATGGCGCTGGAAAAAATGGACAAGCTGGGCAGCATTTTTGCCTCGGATTAACGCGTCGACCGCAACATTGCAGGACTGATCGCGATGGCCGGCACCGACCACGCTCCACCGCCTTTTTTCAAGCGAGGGCCAGCACCGCTGGCCCTTCTGACTTTCTACATCGCCATCTCGCTGGCGCTGTTTGTTGTCGACTTGCGCCTGCGCAGCATCGACCTGTTACGCCAGAGCATTGCCCTGGTCACCGATCCAATGCAGCGAGCCGCCCAGACTCCTGGCAGCCTGGTGGACCACGCCGGCGGCTACCTGCGTGGCCTGCACAACCTGCTCGATGAAAATGCGCGGCTGAAACAGGCCCAGTTGCAACTTGCCCCTAACCTGCTGCGCCTGGAACACCTGGAAGGCGAGAACGAACGCCTGCGTAAACTGCTGGCCGTCACCGAGCGCGAGAAGGCCAATGGCGCGGTCGCCAGAATCATGTACACGGCCCGCGACCCGTTCTCGCGCCGCATCATCATCGACAAGGGACAACAGTCGGGGATCGTTGCCGGCCAGCCCGCCATCGACGAAGCCGGCGTCGTCGGCCAGGTCACACGCGTTTTCCCGTTCTCCGCCGAAGTCACGCTGATCACCGACAAGGATCAGGTCGTACCGATCCAGGTCGTACGCAGCGGCCAGCGCTCCGTCGTTTTCGGCCTGGGCAGCGGCCAGCTGGAATTGCGCTATATCCCGGCCAACGCTGACATCAAGGAAGGTGACCTGCTCGTCACCTCCGGGCTTGACGGAGTTTACCTGCCGGGCTTCCCGGTTGCCCGCGTGGTCAGCATCGAACGCGAGAACTCGTACGCATTTGCCCGTATCCGCTGCGTCCCGGTTGCCGCAGTCGAAAATTTCGGCGAGGTTCTCGTCCTCTCACCCCGCCAGCCACAACCACCCGCCCCGCCGGAATCGCCTGGCCGCACCGGCAATACCGGGGCCCCCAGCAAGGCGGCGGCAAAATAATGCAACCCACTTTTTCTTCTTCCCGGATTCTCCTGCCGGTACGGCCGTGGTTCATCATCTTCAGCCTGTTTGCCGCGCTGCTGCTGAACTTCCTGCCAACCGCCCACTGGCCGGGAGTTCCTGATTGGGTCGCCCTCGTCCTGTGCTTCTGGAGCATTCGCGAACCGCGGCGCGTCGGCATGGGCTGGGCCTTTGCCCTGGGCCTCGCCATGGATGTCGCCGATGGCGCCGTGCTGGGCCAGCATTGCTTCGCCTATGTGCTGCTGGCCTATGCCACCGCAGCCCAGGCGCGCCGCATCCTGTGGTTCCCACTCGCCCAGCAAGCCTTGCAAATCCTGCCCATGCTGCTCGGTTGCCAACTCATCCAGCTGCTCATGCGCATGCTGACCGGTGCCGAATTTCCCGGTTGGGGTTATCTCACCGGCCCGCTGATCGCGACCCTGCTGTGGATTCCTGTCACCTTCCTGCTGCTGCTGCCCCAATACCAGCCGGTGGAGCGTGACGAAAACCGTCCGCTCTGAACCTGACTGACAATGAGCGATTTTCATCACAGCGAGCAGGATCCAGACCGGTTTCGCAAACGCATACTTTTCGCCGGCTCCTTTGTCCTGCTGTGTTTCTGTCTGCTCTTCGGCCGTTTCTTTTACCTGCAGATAGTGCAGCACGAGTACTACGCCACCCGCGCCGAAAGCAACCGCATCTCGCTGGTACCGGTGATGCCGAACCGCGGCAACATCGTGGACCGCAACGGCGTCATCCTGGCCCGAAACTATTCGGCATTCACACTCGAAATCACGCCTTCGAAAACACTCGGCCTGGAAGAAACGATCGACAGTCTCGGCGAAATCGTCGAGATACAGCTCAAGGATCGCCGCCGTTTCAAGCGTCTGCTCGAAGAATCGAAGAACTTCGAATCCATCCCGATCCGGACCCGACTGTCCGACCAGGAGGTTGCCCGCTTTGCTGCTCAGCGCTACCGCTTCCCCGGCGTTGAAGTCAAGGCCCGGCTGTTCCGCCAGTACCCGGAAAATTCGCTGGCCGCCCACGCCATCGGCTACATCAGCCGGATCAACACCAAGGATAAGGAATTGATCGATGCCGGCGGCCACGAAGCAAATTACAAAGGCACCGAACACATCGGCAAGATCGGCCTGGAAGCTCATTATGAGTTCGAACTTCACGGCACAGCCGGTCACGAACAGGTTGAAGTGGATGCAGGCGGCCGAGCCGTACGCGTGCTGTCGCAGACCGCTCCAATCCCCGGCAACAACCTGACGCTGACGCTGGACGCCAAACTGCAGGCGGTGGCGGAGCAAGCCTTTGGTGGTCGCCGTGGCTCGCTGGCAGCGATCGATCCGAGCAACGGCGCCGTCCTCGCCCTGGTTTCCTCACCGGCCTTCGATCCCAACCTTTTCGTCGACGGCATACGCTTCGACGACTGGGACGAATTGAACAACAACCCCGACAAGCCGATGCTCAACCGGGCCATCTACAGCACCCATCCACCCGGCTCGACGTTCAAGCCCCTGATGGCGCTGGCTGCGCTGACCACTGGCAAACGCACGCCCGGTCAAGCCATTGCCGATGCCGGCTATTTCAATTTCGGCAATCGCCGTTTCATGGACGACAAGGTCGGCGGACATGGCATGGTCGACATGCACAAATCCATCGTCGTTTCTTGCAACACCTATTACTACGTGCTGGCCAACGACATGGGTATCGACAATATCGCCCGTTTCATGGGCGAACTCGGTCTCGGTCGGCGCACCGAAATCGATATCCCGGGCGAAGCGACCGGCATCCTGCCCTCGCCCGAATGGAAACAGCGGCGTTTCAAGAAACGCGAACAGCAGAAATGGTATCCCGGAGAAACCATTTCCATCGGTATCGGCCAGGGCTACAACGCCTATTCAACCTTGCACATGGCGCATGCACTGGCCAACATCCTGAATTACGGCAAGGTGTACCGTCCGCACCTGGTCAACACCATCACCAACCCGACCACCGGCGAGGTCCGCGTCGTCGAACCGCAGCCGGTCAGGCGAATTGATCTCAAACCCGAGCATGTGGAAGTCATCAAGCGCGGCATGGCCGGCGTCGTGACCGAAGGCACCGGATCCAGAGCATTTGCCGGTGCGGCTTACGAGTCCGGCGGAAAAACCGGCACCGCCCAGGTTTTCAGCCTGAAAAGCGGGCAGAAATACGTAGCCGGTCAGGTCAAGGAACGTCTTCGCGACCATTCCTGGTATGTCGCCTTTGCCCCGGTCGACAAGCCCAAAATAGTGGTTGCCGTGATGGTCGAAAACGGCGGCTTCGGCGCTCAGTCCGCAGCACCGATTGCCCGACAGGTTTTTGACTACCATCTGACCGGCAGGCTCCCGGGCGGTCCGGCACCAGAAGTGGAAGCGCCGGAAGCTGACGAAAACACCGAACTGATCGAGGAAGCCATCGATGAAGCTGATTAAACGCATCATCCAGGGCATTCTGGCTCATCTCGACATGCCGCTCTTCCTGATCGTCATGGCATTGATGGGCATCGGTCTGCTGACCATCTATTCGGCCACCTCCAGCGATGGTTTCTGGAAGCTCGACAAGCAGTTGATCAACATCGCCGCCTCGATGATCGTCATGCTGGCGGTTGCCCGGACGCCGCCACAAACGCTGATGCGCTTCGCCGTCCCCCTGTACCTGCTCGGGGTGATCCTGCTGCTTGGCGTGGCCCTCTTCGGGATTGTGGTCAACGGCTCCAGACGCTGGATTTCCCTTGGTTTCGTGCGCATCCAGCCATCCGAAATCATGAAGATTGCCATGCCCCTGATGCTGGCCTGGTACTTCCATAAACACGAGTCAATGCTGCGCGGGAAGCACTTCTTCATTGCCACCCTGATCTTGCTGGTGCCGATTGCCTTCATCCTGAAACAGCCTGATCTGGGCACCTCGCTGCTGATCGGTGCCGCCGGCTTCTTTGTCATCTTCTTTGCCGGACTCCCCTGGAAAGTGATGTTCGGACTGGGTGCCGCCTTTGCTGCAGCCATGCCCTTCGCCTGGACGATGCTGCACGATTACCAACGCCGCCGCGTCCTGACCTTGCTCGACCCGACATCAGATCCGCTCGGGGCCGGCTATCACATCATCCAGTCCACCATCGCCATCGGTTCGGGCGGCGGGCTGGGCAAAGGCTGGCTGAATGGCAGCCAGACCCATCTCGAATTTATCCCGGAAAAGCACACCGACTTCATCTTCGCCGTCTTTTCCGAAGAATGGGGACTGCTCGGCAACGGCATCCTGCTGATCCTGTTCACGCTGCTGATCGGACGCGGTCTGATGATCGCAGCCGCCGCGCCGACAATGTTCTCGCGCCTGCTGGCCAGCGCACTGACGCTGGTTTTCTTCATCTATGCCTTTGTCAACATGGGCATGGTTTCAGGCATCCTGCCGGTTGTTGGCGTCCCCCTGCCATTCATCAGCTACGGCGGCACCGCCCTGGTCACACTGATGCTGGGCGTCGGCATCCTGATGAGCATCCACACCCATCGCATGCTGGTGAAAAAATGAACATGCCTCGTCACCTTCCCCCTCTCCTTGTTTTCCTGCTGCTGGCTGCCTGCGGTGCCCCACCTGAACGCCCTTCGCCGTCAGCACGCCCGCCTGTGGCAACTGACAGCAGGCCGACGCCTGGCGCACAAGGCGCACCACAGCGCCGGGGTGGTGGCTATTACAAGGACGACGGTCCGGCCGACGAAATTCCGGAAAACCTCGAGCAGACCCCGGATGCCGTGCCGCGCTGGGAACCCCTGCATAAACCGGCCCTGCGACCGTATGAAGTGTTTGGCACCCGTTACGTCCCGAACACCAGAGTCCGCCCGTACAAGGCGCGCGGCATTGCCAGCTGGTACGGCAAGAAATTCCACGGCCAGAAAACCTCGATCGGCGAGCCCTACGACATGTTCGCGATGACGGCCGCCCATCCGACGCTGGCGCTGCCTTCCTATGTCCGTGTCACCAGCCTGCACAGCGGGCGTTCGGTGGTGGTCCGGGTGATCGACCGTGGCCCCTTCCATGCCGGACGGATCATTGATCTCTCGTACACAGCCGCCTACAAGCTCGGGCTGATCCAGGGCGGCAGCGGCCAGGTCGAAGTCGAGGCCATCCTGCCCGGCGACAGCACGGCTACGACCTATGCGCAGATTGCACCACCCAGCGTAACTACAGCCTCCGTACCGGCAACAACGGTCGAGACATCGTTACCGCCGGGGATCTACCTGCAGTTTGGTGCGTTCTCCAATGCCGACAATGCCGACAATCTGAAGCTGCACATGGAGCGCGAACTGGACTGGGTGACGGAAAAAATGCACATCCTGCGCGCCAATGGCCTGCATCGTCTGCAACTCGGGCCTTATGCTTCACGCCCGGCAGCCGATGCCGTTGCCGAACGGATCCGCAGTTCGCTGGGCTACAAGCCGACCGTGGTTTCGCGCTGAACCTTCTGCTCAGGCATTGCCCGGCAGGGCAATGCTGGCGGTCACGACATTGCCCCGACCTTCATATTCGAGGCGGGAGAAACTGGTCAGCCGGGCCATGGCGATGCCGCGGCCATTCGGATCGAAAGCCCGCTCGGGATCGAATTCCAGGAATTTCTGCCAGTCGAAACCATCGCCCTGATCGGTAATGCGAAACGAGATCGCGCCAGCTTCCCGGCTGACCCGAACGGTTGCCCGCCGCCCGACAAACTGCGGCAGGACGAGGCGGCGACGGATTTCCTCTTCCCAGTCGCCATCCCACTTCAACAACGACTTCTCGCGATAACTGATGCCCAGATTGCCATGCTCGACGGCATTGACCATCAGATCGGACAAACCGGGAGCAACACGATCCGGTTCCGGACACAGGGCAGCCAGCACCGGCACCAGGCAGGAAATCTCTTCCAGCGTCGAGAAACCATACTCGGCGCCGAGCATGAGCTTCTGGGCTTCTTCCAGACGCGCCGCACGCGATCGTAGTGAAGCGCGTGCGCGCCTATCCTCAAGTGCTGCCCGGACGATGGAGATCAATGCTTCCGGCGCATACGGCTTGGTCAGGTAATAGTAGGCCCCCGCCTCCAGTCCTTCGCGTACCTGTTCCGGCGCCGAGGCAGCGGTCTGCATGATCACCGGCACATCGGCAAAACGCCCGTCGCCTTTGATCCGGCGCAGGAATTCCATGCCATCCATGCCCGGCATCATCCGGTCGAGCACGACCAGGGAAAAATCGCTGCCGGCTTCCGCCATGCGCTGCCACGCGATCAGCGGATCGCTGAACATTTCCAGGCGCAGGTTTTCCTGTTCGAGGAAATCCTCGATCAGCATCAGGTTGATGGCTTCGTCGTCGACAACGAGAACATGGTTTTCAGACATGAATGCTGGCTTTCCGGCGGTGGAAACGTTGCTGGAATCCTAGCATGAGCCCGCCCTTTGATGAGGATCAATGGTGGGTTTTCCGCACTGGCTATACTTCTCCGATTGTCCTGAATGAAAACAGCCATGCCATCCCTGCCCGATCTCGTCTGTCCGGCCGGCAGCCTGCCGGCACTCAAGGCAGCCATCGACAATGGTGCCGATGCCGTCTATCTCGGCTTCAAGAACGATACCAACGCGCGCAATTTCGCCGGTCTGAACTTCGACCAGAAGAGCATGACCGACGGCATCCGCTACGCCCACGCCAAGGGTCGCGAAGTCCTGCTGGCGATCAATACCTTCGCCCAGGCCGGACGGGTCGCCGACTGGCAGAAAGCCGTCGATGCTGCGGTCGACCAGGGTGTGGATGCAATTATCCTGGCCGATGTCGGCCTGCTCGACTACGCCGTCCGCCGGCATCCGCAGCAACGCCTGCACCTGTCGGTCCAGGGCTCGGCCACCAGCTACGAGGCGATCAACTTCTGCCAGCGCGAATTTGGCGTCCGCCGGGCGGTCCTGCCGCGCGTGCTGACGCTGGCCCAGGTCGAACACGTGATCCGGAACACCAGCGTCGAGATCGAGGTCTTTGGTTTCGGCAGCCTGTGCGTCATGAACGAGGGCCGCTGCTGGCTCTCCTCCTACGCCTGCGGCGAATCGCCGAATACCGTCGGCGCCTGCTCGCCGGCCAAATACGTCAAGTGGGACAAGCAGCCCGGCGCCATGGAAACCCGCCTCAACGGCATCCTCATCGACCGCTTCGGCGACGATGAACCAGCCGGCTATCCAACGCTGTGCAAGGGCCGCTTCGATGTCCAGGGCGAAACCTATTACGCGCTGGAAGAACCGACCAGCCTGAATGTTCTTTCCATCCTGCCCGACATCGTCAAGATCGGCGTCAAGGCGATCAAGGTCGAGGGCCGCCAGCGCAGTCCGACCTATGTCGCCCAGGTCACCCGCACCTTGCGCGCCGCACTCGATTCATTGCGCGACGGCAGCGAACGGTTCCACGTGAAACCGGCCTGGCAGGCAGAACTGTCCAAGGTCTCCGAGGGCAGCCAGGCCACGCTGGGCGCCTACAACCGGCCATGGAGATAAGCATGAAACTGTCGCTCGGTCCCCTGCTCTACTTCTGGCCCAAAGCCGAAGTCATGGAATTCTATGCCGCGATGGCCGAAAACCCGGCCCTCGACATCATCCACGTCGGCGAAGTCGTCTGCTCGCGCCGCCAGCAACTACGCACCACCGACTGGATCGGCCTGGCGCGCGACCTGCGCGACGCCGGCAAGGAAGTCGTCGTCTCGGCCCAGGCCTTGCTCGAATCGGAAAGTGATCTGAAGGCACTGCGCCGCCTGGTCGATGAAGCCGGCTGCAGAATCGAAGCCAATGATCTTGGTGCGGTCAACCTCGTTTTCGGACAAGAATTCGTCGCCGGCCCGCATCTCAACATCTACAACGAGGCAACGCTGGCCACCTTCCCCCGCTACGGCATGCGCCGCTGGGTGCCGCCGCTGGAGGCCTCGCGCGCACTGATCGAGACGCTGCACCGCAGCCGCCCCGACGGCGTCGAAACCGAGGTCTTCGCCTACGGCAGGATTCCCCTCGCCTTTTCCGCCCGCTGCTTCACCGCCCGCCACTACGACCTCAACAAGGACGACTGCCAGTTCAAGTGCCTCGATCACGAAGAGGGCCTGACGCTGCGCACCCGCGAAGGCCAGAAATTCCTGACCATCAACGGCATCCAGACGATGTCGGCGCAAAGCTACTGCCTGCTCGGCGAAATGCCGACGATGCACGGCCTGGGCATCGACATCGTGCGCATCAGCCCGCAAAAAGCACACATGGATGCCATCATCGGCGCCTTCGACGCCGCCCGCCACAACCGCCCCGTTGATGCCGACACCACTCCATGGAGCACCAGCGGCCTGGTGGACGGCTACTGGTTCGGCGATGCCGGCATTGCCGAACACCACACCCGGGCACTTGCCCAATCCGGAGTCCCCGCATGAGTCCGAACTTCGTCATCCCCCGCTTCCGCCTGCCCGCTTTCATCGCCGGCATTGGCCAGAAACTGCCGCAATGGCCGCATGCACTAGTACTGGTCGGCGCGCTGAACGCCGCATTGAAAATGAAATTACTGCCGGAAAGCGAGTTGACCGCACTCGAGGACAAGCTGTTCCGCGTCCGCGTCCTCGATACCGGTGGCGAAGCCTGCTACACCTTCAGCAACGGCCTGTTCCGCCCGGTATTCCGGCCACAGCGCGAGCCCGACCTGGCCTTCGCCGCCAACCTTTCCGCCTACCTGCAGTTGCTTGCCCGCCAGGAAGACCCCGACACGCTGTTCTTCAACCGGGAACTGGAAATCACCGGCGACACCGAACTCGGACTGATCGTCAAGAACATGCTCGACGCCATCGAGTGGCCGGCGCTGCCGCAGTTTCCATTGCTCAGAAACTGAACAGCCCGCACGCAGCGGGCTGTCATTACTGCTGCAAGCAGAACGGTCAGTTGCCCGTTTCGGCCACAAAGATCTCGACCCGGCGGTTCATCGCACGACCAGCAGCCGTCGAATTATCGGCCACCGGTTCGCGTGAACCGCGACCGTCGATGCTGATCCGGGATGCGGCAACACCACGCGGCACCAGGTAGTCGCGAACGGCCGACGCCCGGTTAACCGACAGCGGATTGTTCCCCGCGTCCGAACCCACATTGTCGGTATGACCGACGATGGTCACGCGCGTCACCGGATGCTGCGACAGACTGGTGGCCAGACGATCAAGGACCGGACGCAGCGTGGGCTTGATGTCGTAGCGACCGGAATCGAAGGAAATGTCGCTGGGAATCTCCAGCTTCAGGCGATTGTCGGCCGTCTGCGTCACTTCGACGCCGGTGCCCTGGGTCGCCTGTTCCATTGCCGCCTTCTGGTCCTGCATCCGCTTCGACCACAGGTAACCGCCACCGGCACCGAGCGCCGCGCCAGCGGCGGCACCAATCGCCGCCCCCTTGCCGCGGTCCGAACGACTGGCCGTTGCAGCACCGATGACAGCGCCGGCAACGGCGCCGATGGCTGCACCGGTGCCGGTGTCACGCTGGGTTTCATCCATGTTTGCACATCCGGAAAGTGCCAGACTGACTGCACTCACAATCAGAATCGTATTCTTCATATTCGACCTCCTTGGGTTGTTCGACGAGTACCAATTGAGGTTAGCACGCGCCGTCGAAGGCCGTGTCAGGGATATGTAACAAATGGCAAAACCGCCTTCACATGAAAAAGGGAGGGCCGCAGCCCTCCCTTGATCCAGACGACAGTTCCGAACGGACTGATCAGTCTTTTTTCTGCGTATCCAGGCGGAACTTGACGTAGCTGCCCGGTGCTGCCTCGATGACCTTGAGGGCGCCTGCATCCGGTTGCCGTGCCGGCACCTTGGCCGAACCACCCGGCAGACTGGTCACCCATTTATCCCAGTGGGTCCACCACGAGCCGGCATTCTGCGTTGCACCAGCGAGGAAATCTTCCGGGCTCTCCGGCAGATTTCCGTCAGTGGCATCATTGGTCCAGTAACCGTACTTGTTGGCAACCGGCGGATTGACGATGCCGGCAATGTGGCCTGAACCACCCAGCACGAACTTGGTCGGTCCGGACGGCAGGCGTGCCCCCATGTAGGTACTCTTCCACGGCGCGATGTGGTCTTCGATGGTCGAGATGAAATAACACGGGGTCTTGACCTTGGACAGATCGATCTTGACGCCGCCCAGCGTGATGCCACCCGGCTCCTTCAGCTTGTTGGCCAGATACATGTTGCGCAGGTAGAAACTGTGCATCGCTGCCGGCATGCGTGTCGAATCCGAGTTCCAGTAGAGCAGGTCGAACGGGAACGGATCCTTGCCCATCAGGTAGTTGTTGACCACGAACGACCAGATCAGGTCGTTGGCCCGCAGCATGTTGAAGGTGCCGGCCATTTCCGAACCTTCGAGGAAGCCGCGTTCGGCCATCTTCTTTTCCAGCCCGGCAACGGCACCTTCATCAAGGAAGACACCGAGTTCGCCCGGTTCGGAGAAATCGAGCATGGTGGTGAAGAAGGTGGCGGAATTGGCGCGCTTGTCCTTTTTCGCTGTCATGTAGGCCAGCGTGGTCATGGTCAGCGTACCGCCCAGGCAGTAGCCGGCCAGGTTGACGCTGTCTTCGCCGGTGTGCGCGCAGACCTGGTTGATGGCTTCCAGCGAGCCTTCGAGCAGATAGTTCTCGAAGGATTTCTGCGCCAGCTTCTCGTCCGGATTGACCCAGGACATGATGAAGGTGGTGTGGCCCTGGCTGGTTGCCCAGTTGACCAGCGAGTTCTTCTCGCGCAGGTCGAGGATGTAGTATTTGTTGATCCACGGCGGCACAATCAGGAAAGGCTTCTTGTACTGGTCCGGGGTCTTCGGATCGTACTGGATCAACTGGAACAGTTCGTTCTGGAAAATCACCTTGCCCGGCGTCGTGGCAACGTTCTTGCCCATTTCGAAAGCCGAGGTATCGGTCATCCGGATCCGCAGCTGGCCATCACCGGCTTCAACGTCATGCAGCAGGTTGTTCAGGCCCTTGATCAGGTTCTGGCCGTGGCTCTTGACCGTTTCGCGGAAGACCTCCGGATTGGTCATGGCGAAGTTGGACGGCGACAGCGCGTCGATGTACTGGCGGGTGAAGAAATTGACCTTCTGCTGGGTCGCATCATCCAGACCATCGGTATCCGCCACGGTGTCGTGGATGTGACGGGCAGCGATCAGGTAGGACTGCTTCATGAAGTCGAACAGGAAATGCTGTTCCCATTCCTCGTCCTTGAAGCGGTTGTCCCCCTTCTTCGGGGCTGCTACAGGCGCGGCACCGGGCATGCCCATCATCTTCATCATGGAACCCTGCCACAGCGAGAAGTAGTCCCACATCATGTTCATCTGGGTCTGCGCCAGCTTGTACGGGTTGGCCATCAGGCGTGCCGACAGGTCCATGAAAGCCTTGGCCACGCCTAGTTCGTCGGCCGGTGCCTCGACGCCGTCCTTGGCCTTCTTTTCCATGTACTGGGTAATGATGCGCGAAGCGCGCTGGGCGACTTCGGCGTAGGTCTTGGCCATTTCGGCCGGATCGGGCAGATTGACGCCCTTGTCTTCGGTTTGCTGCGACATCTTGAAACTCCCTCTGTCAGTGCGCGGCGGGTCGGTGCTGCAACCGCGAATAGCGAATCACCCCGTCGGCGTCGATGCTACGCGACAACCGACCGGCTTGTTCCAGATAGTTCAGATGGGCAATCGCTTCACCCATCGCGAACATCGTTTGGTGTGTATCGAGCACCCGACCAAACAACACGTCGAGCAACCCGGCTGCGCTCTGCGGCGCGTGTTCACAGCTGTTCTCAAGCGCATGCAATCGTTCTTCGTGGTGCGCATGCAGTGCACCCACCCGCGCCTGCACCCCGGTAAAGGGCAGGCCGTGTGATGGTAATACCAGGGTCTGTTGCGGAATTTCCCTTGCCAGCACGTCCAGCGAATCGAGATACCAGCGCAGGGCATCGGCATCCGGCGTCGCTGCAAAAACGCTGATATTGGTGGAAATTCTTGGCAAAAGCATGTCTCCGGAAATTAACACGCCGAGTTCAGCACAGTAAAGCGACATATGCTCCGGGGCGTGACCATAACCGATGATTGTTTGCCAGGTGTGACAATCGATCATCAGCGAATCCCCTGCCTTCACCCGCCGGTAGTATTCCGGCAGGGCTGGAACCGCCTTGCGATAGCCCGATCCGCGTTTCTCGAACCGGGCCAGATGCTCGCCATCCAGCCCATGCCGACGGAACTGCTCGACCATGAAGCGCGCACCGTGACCGCCAACTTCTTGCCAGACGGCATGCGCCGTCAGAAACTCGCCGCTGGTCATCCACAGTTCGGCACCAGTCTCCGCCATCAGCCAGGATGCCAGACCGAGATGGTCAGGATGAAAATGGGTGACGATCAGACGCTTGACCGGACCGTCAAGCCTGGCCAGGATGGCCTTCCAGGCAAGCTGCACTTCATCGGCGGGGAAACCGGTGTCGACGATGGTCCAGCCGTCACCATCACGCAGCAGCCACAGATTGATGTGATCCAGCTGGAAGGGCAGCGGCATGCGCAGCCAGAAGACACCGGGCGCGACTTCGCTCAGCTCCGCAGCTGCAGGAATCTCTGTAAAGGGGTAATTCAGGGACATGTTGTTCCGTTTCGCTTTTTTGCACAAGTTACCATACGGTAGCGGATTGAAAAAAGCTTCGTCATCTGCTTAACTTCGCGGCAACCAGGAGACATCATGAGCCAGCCGGCCACCTTCAGCATTTCCGACCTTGCCCGGGAATTCGCCATCACCCCGCGCACCATCCGTTTCTGGGAAGACCAGGGCATCCTCGCGCCGCAACGCGAGGGACAGAAGCGCATCTTCACCCGCCGCGACCGCGCCCGCCTGAAAATGGCCCTGCGCGGCAAACGCCTCGGCCTGAGCCTGGCCGAGATCAAGGACCTGATCGGCATGTACAACTCGACCGAGGATGAAACGCCGCAGCTGATGGAATGCCTGCGCGTCATGTCAAAACGCCGGGAAGCCCTGGAGCAGCAGCGCGAGGACATCGAAGCGATGCTCGCCGAAATCGGCCAGTTCGAGCAGCAGTGCGAAAAGGAACTGACGCGCAGGAAAAATGCGTGATTTTTTTTGCCGATTGGTTTACGTTAACGTCAACGTAAAACAAACCCACTGCCATGAACAAACCAGCCGACCCTGATTTTGCCGAACGCGTACTCGCCAGTTTTCAGCGTCAGAGTGCAATGGATCTGATCCAGGCCAGCATGCCGCTGATCGAATACGGCAGCACGGAAATACACGTCCCGCACTGGGACGGCATCGAACAGCAACATGGTTACGTCCATGGCGGCGTCGTCGGCATGATTGCCGATTCGGCCGCCGGTTATGCGGCGATGACCACGGTGCCGGCCAGCGCCTCGGTGCTGACCGTTGAATACAAGATGAACCTGCTCGCCCCGGCCGACGGTGAAAAGCTGGTCGCCCGCGGCAAGGTGGTCCGTGCCGGGCGCACGCTGATCGTCACCCAGGCCGAAGTCTTCGCCGTCAAGGACGGCAAGGAAACCCCCTGCGCGCTGATGCAGCAGACGATCATGGCCATGCATGGCAAGTCGGACAGCAAGACACCAAACAACAAACCGGAGACAAACCAATGAATATTCCCAGCCTCGACTTCGCCCTCGGCGAAGACATCAACCTGCTGCGCGATGCAGTGAAAGCCTTCGCCGACGCCGAGATCGCCCCGCGCGCCGCAGAGATCGACCGCGTCAACGAATTTCCCGCCGATCTGTGGAAGAAATTCGGCGACATGGGCCTGCTCGGCATGACCGCCGGCGAGGAATATGGCGGCACCAACATGGGCTACCTGGCTCACATCGTCGCGCTTGAGGAAATCTCACGCGCCTCGGCCTCGGTCGGCCTGTCCTACGGCGCCCACTCCAACCTGTGCGTCAACCAGATCCGCCGCAATGGCAGCGAGGCGCAGCGGCAGAAATACCTGCCCAAGCTGATTTCCGGCGAGCATGTCGGGGCGCTGGCAATGTCCGAGCCGGGTGCCGGCTCCGATGTCGTGTCGATGAAACTGCGCGCCGACAAGAAGGGCGACCGCTATGTTTTGAACGGCTCGAAGATGTGGATCACCAACGGCGGCGATGCCGACACCCTGGTGGTCTACGCCAAGACCGACATGGACGCAGGTGCCAAGGGGATGACCGCTTTCATCGTCGAGAAGGGGATGAAGGGCTTTTCCCACGGCACCCACCTCGACAAGCTGGGCATGCGCGGCTCCAATACTTTCCCGCTGTTCTTCGACGACTGCGAAGTGCCGGAGGAGAACGTCCTCGGCGGCGTCGGCCAGGGCACCAGGGTGCTGATGTCCGGCCTCGATTACGAGCGCGCCGTACTCTGCGGTGGCCCGCTCGGCATCATGGCAGCGTGTATGGATGTGGTCGTGCCCTTCCTGCACGAGCGCAAGCAGTTTGGTCAGGCGATCGGCGAGTTCCAACTGATGCAGGGCAAGGTTGCCGACATGTACTCGACCTGGCAGGCCACCCGCGCCTACGTTTATGCACTGGGCCGCGCCTGCGACACCACCGATCACAGCCGGACGCTGCGCAAGGATGCCGCAGGCGCCATCCTCTATTCCGCCGAAAAGGCCACCTGGATGGCTGGCGAGGCGATCCAGACGCTGGGCGGCGTCGGCTACACCAACGAATACCCGACTGGCCGTTTGTGGCGCGATGCCAAGCTCTACGAGATCGGGGCAGGCACCTCCGAAATCCGTAGAATGCTGATTGGTCGCGAACTTTTCGCCGAAACTGCATAAAACGCTCCCGCCGGTGCTCCCGGAACGGGGGCACCGCAACAAGGAGCCACACAGCATGACGATCACCCTGCGCACACTCACCGCCAACGATACCGACGCCCTCGAACAGGTGCGCCAGTACTTCCGCAACTATGCGGGCTGGCTGGGTGTCGACCTGTCCTACCAGAACTTCGACCAGGAAATGGCCTCGCTGCCGGGTGCTTACGCGACCCCGGAAGGCCGGCTGTTCTTCGCCGAAATCGATGGCCGGCCAGCCGGCTGCGTCGGCGTCCGCCCGTTCTCGGAGGGCGTCTGCGAAATGAAGCGGCTTTACGTCGCACCGGAAGAGCGTGGCCTCGGTATCGGCCGGGCGCTGGCGCTGGCTGCGATCAAGGCGGCCAAGGAGATCGGCTACAAGCGTCTGTTGCTCGACACCATGCCGAACATGCGCATGGCGGTGAAGCTCTATCGCGAACTCGGCTTCAACGAAGTCCCGGCTTACTACCCGACGCCGGTCGAGAACACCATCTTCCTGGCGCTCGACCTCGATAACTGGTCGGAAGAAGAAAACTGCAACGAGAACCTCTGCCACCTGTTCGACTACAACCGCGCCTGGGCCCGCCAGATGCGCGAGATCGACCCGACCTATTTCGACAAGCTGGCGCATCTGCAGAACCCGGAATTCCTGTGGATCGGCTGTTCCGATTCGCGCGTGCCGGCCAACCAGATCGTCGGCCTGCTGCCGGGCGAGGTCTTCGTCCATCGTAACGTCGCCAACGTCGTCGTGCACACCGACCTCAACTGCCTGTCGGTGATCCAGTACGCCGTCGACGTGCTCAAGGTGAAGCACATCATGGTCGTCGGCCATTACGGCTGCGGCGGCGTGCTGGCGGCGCTCAACCGAGCCCGCGTCGGTGTTGTCGATCTCTGGCTGCGCCATGTCCATGACGTGCATAACAAGCATCTGCCTGCGGTCGACGCGCTGCCACCGGAAAAACGCCACGACCGCCTGTGCGAACTCAATGTCCTCGAACAGGTGGTCAACGTCTGCCACAACCCGGTCGTCCAGGACGCCTGGCAGCGTGGCCAGCAGTTGACCGTGCACGGCTGGATCTACGGTCTCAAGGATGGCCACATGCACGACCTCGGCATCACCGTCGATACCCTGAACGACCTGCCAACCCGCTACGAGGCCGCGCTGCAGGCGCTGGTCGACTGAACACAGAATTCCCATAACAATCCGCAAGGAGAAAACAGCATGAATGACCCGATCGTTATCGTTTCCGCCGCCCGCACCGCCATGGGCAGCTTCCAGGGCGGTTTTTCCGGCCTGACCGCCGCCAATCTCGGTGCCGAAGCGATCAAGGCGGCCGTTACCCGCGCCGGCATCGACGCCAACCTGATTGAAGAAGTCCTGATGGGCTGCGTCCTGCAGGCCGGCCAGGGCCAGGCGCCGGCCCGCCAGGCGGCATTGCAGGCCGGCCTGCCGCTGTCGGCTGGCTGCGCCACCATCCACAAGGTCTGTGGTTCGGCGATGAAGGCGACCATGCTCGGCCACGACGGCATTCTCGCCGGTTCCTACGGCGCCGCCGTGGTCGGCGGCATGGAGTCGATGACCAACGCCCCCTACCTGCTGCCCAAGGCGCGCGGCGGCTATCGCCTCGGCCACGGCCAGATGTTCGACCACATGTTCATGGACGGTCTGGAAGACGCCTACAGCAAGGAAACCCGCGGCCGCCTGATGGGCACGTTTGCCGAAGAGTGTGCGACCACTTACGGTTTCACCCGTGAAGCGCAGGACGCCTACGCCGTGCAATCGACGACCCGCGCTATCGCAGCCAGCAATAACGGCAGCTTCGCCTGGGAAATCGCCCCGGTTACCGTTGCCGGCCGTAAAGGCGATGTCGTCGTCGACAAGGACGAAGGCCCGTTCGCGGTCAACGTCGACAAGATCCCGACCCTGAAGCCGGCCTTCAAGAAGGATGGCACGGTCACCGCCGCCAACTCCTCGTCGATTTCCGACGGCGCCGCCGCCATGGTCCTGATGCGCGAATCGCAGGCCGCCAAGCTGGGCCTGGCGCCGGTCGCCCGCATCGTCGCCCACACCACCCACGCCGGCGTGCCGGCACTGTTCCCGTCGGCCCCGGTCGGCGCCATGCAGAAATTGTTCGCCAAAACCGGGTGGACCGCAGAATCGGTCGATCTGTTCGAAGTCAACGAAGCCTTCGCCGTCGTCGCCATGGCGGCGCTGCACGACCTCAAGCTCGACCCGGCCAAGGTCAACGTGCATGGCGGCGCCTGCGCGCTCGGCCACCCGATCGGCGCTTCCGGTGCGCGCATCGTCGTCACGCTGCTCGGCGCGCTGAAGAAGTACGGCAAGAAGCGCGGCGTTGCCTCGCTGTGCATCGGCGGTGGTGAAGCCACGGCCCTCGCGGTGGAAATGCTCTAAGTGCCGCAACAGGCCCGGACCCTGACCTACGCCAAGCTGGTGGCAGCAATGGCGATGTGGGGCGGCACCTGGATTGCCGGGCGGGTGATCGCCCAGGAACTCAGTGCCCCACTCGCCGTCGCCTCGCTGCGCTTCGTCATTGCC
>Ga0209066_10000502_pt1 | contig 57110 bp, 46 predicted proteins | sample All_14_2_FD_187198 | JGI IMG/M metagenome (GOLD analysis project Ga0209066, IMG submission 187198) | Freshwater microbial communities in response to fracking from Pennsylvania, USA - Allegheny Zone_MetaG_DW_15 (SPAdes) (version 2) ...
ATCCCGTTCTGACCCCCTCCCCGCCTCATTCACCCCCACACCATGGCACCTTCGGGTGCCATTTTTGTTCTGTGGCCACCCACCTTGCACACACCCATGACCCCTGTCAGCTGCCCCACCGTCCAGACGCTGGACCAGATCCTGCCCGATGAACCCTTGCTCATGATGGGCGCGGGGCCGGTGCCCATTCCGGCACCGGTGGCGTATGCCAACTCGCTGGTCATCAACCACCTGGGGCCGGTCATGGGCCAGGTGCTCACCCAGGTCAAGGACATGGCGCGCTACGTGTTCCAGACCCGCACGCCCTACATCCTGGGGGTGGCGGGGCCGGGCTCGGCCACCATGGAAATGGCCATGGCCAACCTGCTGGAGCCCGGCGACCGCATGCTGGCCGTGTGCAACGGGTATTTCAGCTCGCGCATGGCCGACATGGCCCGCCGCGTGGGGGCCGCGGTGACCGAGCACGTGGTGGCAGGCACGCAATGCGCCGACCCGCAGGCGGTGCTGGAACAGGTGCGGGCGCTGCGCCCCAAGGTCATCACCCTGGTCCAGGGTGAAACGTCCAACACGGTGTGGAACCGCTACCTGCCCGAGATTGCCCGTGGCGCATCCGAGCTGGGCTGCCTGGTGGTGGTGGATGCCGTGTGCACCCTTTCGACCATGCCGCTGAACATGGACGACTGGGGCATCGACGCGGTGCTGACGGGCGGGCAAAAGGGCTTGTCCAGCATCCCGGGCGTGTCGCTCATCGCGTTTTCGGAGCGGGCGTTCGAGGCCATCCGCCAGCGGCGTGCGCCGCAGACCCACTGGTGCCTGGATGCGCAGCTGGCCTACGGCTTCTGGTCGGAGGGCCAGTACCACTACACCGCGCCCACCTCGGGCATCCTGGCGCTGCACGAGGCCTTGCGCCTGGTGTGCCTGGAAACATTGGAAGGCCGCTTTGCCCGCCACCTGAGCTGCTCGGAGGCCTTGCAGGCGGGCATCGAGGGGCTGGGCCTGTCGCTGTTTGTGGACAAAACCGCCCGGTTGAATTCGGTGGTCGGCATCCTGCTGCCCGACGGGGTGGACTCGGCCACGCTGCGCCTGTGCATGAGCGCGGAGCACAAGGTGGAAATATCGGGCTCGTTCGGCAGCCCAATCGTGCGCATCGGCCAGATGGGCGAGCAAAGCCGTGCGCACCACCTGTTTCGCACCCTGCACGCGCTGGGCAGTGCGATGCGCAGACAGGGTGCCGCCATCGACCTGCCCGGTGGCATGAGCGAACTGGAAAGAAGCCTCTCCAGCCAGGCCTGAAGCCCACTGGGGTGTTGCACGCTGTCTGGCGCATTGCGCGTGAAACACCCACTGGCAGCCTGCCGGACGCTGGAGCGCGGGGTGGCCCGGCGGTGACACACGGGTGTCGCAGCGGTGTCAAAAACGGCCGTCAAGCTACGCCCGCCACTTTTGTCAGGGCCTGGCATGCCCCAACCCCTTGCGACACCATGCGACTTCACACCCCACACCCCCAAAGCCCATCTGACGCGCACGCCACCCGTTTCGCCCTGACCCTTGCACTGGCCTTCGGCGCGGCCTTCACGGCCCAGGCCCAGACCGCGTTCCCCGCCACACTGGCCGGCCATGCCGTGCTGCCCGCCAAATCGTTCATCCCCGCGCCGAAAAACGCTCCGGACGACTTGAAGGTCAGCGGCAAATTCACCACCGGCCAGCGCGTGCAGGCCGTGGGCACGGTCGAAGGCCGCTCGGCCGGACGCCCCACGGGCGTGGGCCTGCCGTTCCAGGGCCAGCCGCTGCAAGGCCATTCGGGCATCAAGCGCATGGCCGACGGCACCTATTGGGTGCTGACCGACAACGGCGCGGGCAGCAAGGCGAACTCGCCCGATTTCATGCTCTACCTCAACCACTACCAGATCGACTTTGCCAAAGGCGGCGTCAAGCGGCTGGACACCGTTTTCCTGAGCGACCCGCACCGCAAAGTGCCGTTCCGCATCGCCAACGAAGGCACCCAGGCGCGTTACCTGACCGGGTCGGACTTTGACACCGAGAGCTTCCAGATGGCCGGTGGATCGATCTGGATCGGGGACGAACTGGGCCCGTACCTCATCAAGGCCGACAAAAAAGGCCGTGTGCAGGCCGTGTTTGAAACCCAGGTGGATGGCAAGGTGGTGCGCTCGCCCGACCACCCCGCCGTGACCACCCCTGGTGCGCCCAGCGCAACGGTGGATTTCCAGGTGCGCCGCTCCAAAGGGTTTGAAGGCATGGCCGCCTCGCCCGACGGCCAAAAGCTCTACGCCCTGCTGGAAGGCGCCTTGTGGGACAACCAGGCCAAGGCGCTGGAGACCGTGGACGGCAAGCAGTACCTGCGGGTGCTGGAGTTCGACGTGACCACCGAGCAATGGACCGGCCGCCACTGGAAATACGTGCTGGAAGCCAACCACCACGCCATCGGCGACTTCAACATGATCGACGCCACCACCGGCCTCATCATCGAGCGCGACAACGGCGAAGGCACCGCCGACAAGGCCTGTCCCGAAGGCCAGAAACGCCCCGACTGTTTCCACGACCTGGCCAAGTTCAAGCGGGTGTACAAGGTGGAACTGACCGATGCCAACGCCGGTGGCGCGGTGCGCAAGGTGGGTCACATCGACCTCATGGCCATCCAGGACCCCAAAGGCCTGGCCCGCAAGCCGCTGAACAACGGCGTGCTGACCTTCCCGTTCTTCACCATCGAGAACGTCGATGTGGTGGACGCCCGGCACATCGTCGTGGGCAACGACAACAACCTGCCGTTCTCCAGCAGCCGCGAGCCCAACCAGGCCGACGACAACGAGTTCGTCCTGCTGGATGTGGCCGATCTGCTGAACGCCCGCTGAGCGGTGGGGGGCCCGCCCGGGCCTCCTTCACGTCACTCATCAATCAATAGCTGCTGACGCAGCTGCTTCAAGCGTCAGATGCCTTTTTTATTGAAAATCAGGCAATCACCCCACCGCCCAGACAAACCTCGCCGTCGTAGAGCACGGCAGACTGCCCGGGGGTGACGGCCCACTGGGGGTCGTCAAACACCAGCTGGATGGCACCGGGGTCGCGGGCCTCGGTCAGCGCCCCTCCCACGGGGGCTGCCTGCAGCACACAAGGCGCATCGGCCTGGCGGTAGCGGGTCTTGGCGGCCAGGCGGCGGGGCACGCTCAGGTCGGGCACGGAGCCAGCGGCCCAGCTCATGTCCTGCGCCACCAGCTCGCTGCGCAGCAGCCAGGGGTGGTCGTGCCCTTGCACCACCCACAGGGTGTTGGTTTTGAGGTCTTTGCGGGCCACAAACCAGGGGGCGTGTTCGCCGCCGCCCCGTTGCGCGCCTTTTTCCTTGACCCCACCGATGCCCAAGCCCTGGCGCTGGCCCAGGGTGTAGAAGCTCAGGCCCACGTGTTGGCCGATGGTGTGGCCCCGGTCGTTTTTGATGGGGCCGGGCGCGTGGGCGATGTAGCGGTTCAAAAAGTCGCGGAACGGGCGCTCGCCAATGAAGCAGATGCCGGTGCTGTCTTTCTTTTTGGCATTGGGCAGACCGATCTCGGCGGCAATGCGGCGCACCTCGGTTTTGTGCAGCTCGCCCACCGGGAACAGGGTTTTGGCCAGCTGCGGTTGCGTCAGGCGGTGCAGAAAATAGCTTTGGTCTTTGGTCGGGTCCAGGCCCTTGAGCAACTCGAACCGGCCATCGCCCAGCTGCGCGGTTTCGACCGGCAGCAGACTGCCGTCGGCCCCCACGCAGCGCACGCGGGCGTAGTGTCCGGTGGCGATCTTGTCGGCCCCACGGGCGAAGGCGTGGTCCAGAAACGCTTTGAACTTGATCTCGGCGTTGCACAGGATGTCGGGGTTGGGCGTGCGCCCGGCCTGGTATTCGCGCAGAAATTCGGCGAACACCCGGTCTTTGTATTCGGCGGCAAAGTTGACGTGTTCGATCTCGATACCGATCACGTCGGCCACGCTGGCGGCATCGACAAAGTCGATGTTGGACGAGCAGTATTCGCTGTTGTCGTCGTCTTCCCAGTTCTTCATGAAGATGCCGATGACCTCGTGCCCCTGCTGCTTGAGCAGGTAGGCGCTCACGGCCGAATCCACACCTCCGCTGAGGCCCACGACGATTTTTTGCTTGGCTGTCATGGCGCGATTTTAGGCAGTGGGGTGTGCCATCATGGGCCGCAGACCCCGGAGACAGCAGATGGAACTCAAGCAGTTGCGGTATTTCGTGCGCGTGGTGGAGCTGGGCAGCATGGGCCGCGCCGCGCTCGACCTGGACTTGGCGCAGTCCGGCCTGAGCCAGCACATCAGCAAGTTGGAAAGCGAGTTGTGCACCCGGCTGCTGCAGCGCAGCCCGCAAGGCGTCACCCCCACCGAGGCTGGGGTGGCGTTTTACCGCGAGGCCCAGCTCACCCTGCGCCACGCCGACCAGGCCATGCGTGCGGCGCAACAGTCGCGCCTGTCGGGCACGGTCAGCGTGGGGCTGGCCCCCACCACCGCCGCGGTGCTGGGCCTGCCGCTGATGCGCGCCATGCGCGAGCGCTACCCCGACGTGCGGCTGCACATGGTGGAAAGCCTGTCGGGCCACCTGGCCGCCATGCTGAACGCCCGCCAGCTGGACCTGGCGGTGCTGTTCGACTCGCGCATCCACGCCAGCCAGAACCTGCAAACCGCCCGCCGCTGGAGTGTGATGCCGCTGCTGGAAGAAGACCTGTTTTTTGTGGCCTCGGCGGCCCACGCCCGCACCGACTTTCCGGCCACCGTGGAACTGGGCCAGCTGGCGCACGAGCCGTTGATCTTGCCCACCGGCCCGCACGGCCTGCGCAGCACGCTGGACGCGGCGTTTGCCCAGGCGCGTGTCACCCCGCAGGTGGTGCTGGAAATCGACTCGCTGGCCATGCTGATGGAGGCGGTGGGCGCCGGGCTGGGGGCGACGCTGCAACCCGGCGCGGCGGTGGCGCGTTTTGCCGACGCGGCCACGCGGTTTCGCATGGCCCGCATCACCGCGCCACACGTCACCCGCCAGAACCTGCTGTGCAGCCTGTCTGACGACGAACTGCCGCCCGCCGCCCTGGCGGCGCGCGTGGTGCTGGCCGACTGCGCGCGCACGCTGGTGCGCCAGGGACAGTGGTTTGGGGCCACGCCCCTGTAGCCCCGTCCCCCGGGGCCATCACGAAACGTGATGACCCCATGCGGCCTTCGGGCTGCACAACGCCACCCGTGTTTTCTACAGTGCAACGGCCCTTCACCCACGCACAAAGAGACACACCATGGACTTGCAACTTTCCGACAAAACCGCCCTGGTCACCGGGGGCAGCACCGGCATCGGCCGGGGTATCGCACTGGCACTGGCCGCCGAGGGCGTGCGCGTGGCCATATCGGCCCGCCGCGTGAACCTGCTGGAAGCGGTGGCGAAAGAAATCACCGATGCAGGAGGCAAGCCGCCGGTCATCATCGAGTCCGACCTGTACGCCGACGACGCGGCCAAAACCCTGGCCGCCGCCGCCCTGGCCGGCCTGGGCCGGGTGGACATTCTGGTGAACAACGCGGGAGGCTCGCGCAGCTTCAAGGACCTGCACGTGGACGAAGAGCGCTGGCAAGAGGCCATCACCCTCAACTTCCACCGCCCCCGCCAGGTGGCCGACGCGCTGATCGACCAGATGATCGAGCACAAGTGGGGCCGCATCATCAACATCACCGGCAAAAGCGAGCCCGAGCACACCAACGGCGCGTTTTGCGCCAAGGCCGGGATTCACAGCTGGGCCAAGGGCCTGTCGCGCATGGTGGGGCCCCACGGTGTCACGGTGAACTGCGTGCCACCCGGGCGCATCCACTCCGAGCAGATTTTTCGCAACTACACGCCCGAATACCGCCAGTGGCAGTGCGAAAACGAAATTCCCATGGGCCGCTACGGCGAGCCGGAGGACATGGCCAACCTGGTCACTTTCCTGGCCAGCCCCCGCGCCAGCTACATCACCGGGGCCGTGATCCCGGTGGACGGTGGCCTGCGGCGCTACCAGTTCTGAGTTTTTCTGCGCTTCCACACAACCACAACGGAGACACCCACGATGAACCCCACCACCCCCTTGACCCGCCGCCAGACCCTGGCACTGGCCAGCGCCACGCTGCTGCCCGCCGTCGCGCAGGCGCAAGCGCCCTGGCCCCACAAGGCCATCCGGTTCATCGTGCCGTTCGCGCCGGGTGGCACCTCGGAAATCGTGGCGCGCTCGGTGTCGGCCGAGCTGACCAAGCAACTGGGCCAATCGGTGTACGTGGAAAACAAGCCCGGCGCAGCGGGCGTCATTGCCATGCAGGAAGCTGCCAAGGCCCCGCCCGACGGCCACACCGTCATCTTGGGCCATGTGGGCACGCTGGCCGTGAACCCCTACATGCTGACCAACCAGCCCTACGACGTGAACCGCGACTTTGTGCCCGTGACGCTGCTGGCCAAGGTGCCCAACGTGTTTGTGATCCACCCCGACATCCCGGCCAAAAACTTCCAGGAATTCGTGGCCTACGCCAAGAAAAACATCGGCAAGCTGGACTACGGCTCGGCGGGCAACGCCAGCGCCGGACACCTGGCCATGGAGTACCTGAAGCTGGTCACCGGCATCTCGCTCACCCACATTCCCTACCGGGGCACGGGCCCGCAGTTGGTGGACTTGCTCAGTGGCCGCACGCACGCCAGCAGCGCGGGCCTGCCCGCCTTGGGCGCTTACATCCGCTCGGGCAAGCTGCGCGCCATCGCGGTGGGCACGCAGCAGCGCATTTCGGCGTTGCCCGACGTGCCCACGGTGGCCGAAATGGGATTCAAGGACTTTGAAACCTCGCAGTGGTACGGAATGATGGCCCCGGCCGGCACGCCGCCCGAGATCGTCAAACGGCTGCAGGAAGAGTCGTTCAAAGCCCTGAAATCCAGCGCGGTGACCGAACGCTTTGCCACCGACAACGCCGTGGGGGGCGGCGGCCCCTCGGCCGACTTCGAAGCGTTCATCCGCCGGGAACAGGGCATTTGGAAAGACATCGTCAAACGGGCCCACATCACGGCGGCCTGACCCAACAAATCCATAGCTGTCACCGCTTGATGGTCAAGCGGAAAAGCCACTTTTTTCTTGAAATTCATGTCGCAACACCTGTCTGAACCCTCCGTGGACGTGCTGGTCATCGGCGGTGGCAACGCCGCGCTGTGCGCCGCCCTCATGGCCCGCGAGGCCGGGGCCAGTGTGCGGGTGCTGGAGTCTGCGCCGCGCGAGTGGCGCGGTGGCAACTCGGCCCACACCCGCAACCTGCGCTGCATGCACGACGGCCCGCAAGACGTGCTGGTCGATGCCTACACCGAAGAAGAGTTCTGGCAAGACCTGCTGAAGGTCACCGGCGGCCTGACCAACGAGCACCTGGCCCGCCGCGTCATCCGCGACAGCAGCACCTGTCGCCCCTGGATGCGCAGCCACGGCGTGCACTTTCAACCCTCGCTGTCGGGCGCGCTGCACACGGCACGCACCAATGCGTTTTTCATGGGCGGGGGCAAGGCACTGATCAACGCCTACTACCGCAGCGCCGAACGGCTGGGCATACAGGTGCGTTACCGATGCGCGGCCGAGCGCATCGAGCTGGAAGGCTCACGCTTTGTGGCCGCCCACGTGGCCGTGACGCAGCCCGATGGCACGGTGGTGCGCGAACGCATCACCGCCCGCAGCTGCGTGCTGGCCGCCGGGGGGTTTGAAAGCAACCGCGAGTGGCTGCGCGAGGCCTGGGGCCAGAACGAGCGCGGCGAACACCCGGCGGACAATTTCATCGTGCGCGGCACCCGCTACAACCAGGGCGTGTTGCTGAAACACCTGCTGAACGACCACGGGGCCGACGCCATTGGCGACCCCACCCAGGCCCACATGGTGGCCATTGACGCCCGCGCGCCGCTGTACGACGGCGGCATTTGCACCCGCATCGACTGCGTGTCGCTGGGCGTGGTGGTCAACCGCGAGGCCCGCCGCTTTTACGACGAGGGCGAAGACTTCTGGCCCAAGCGCTACGCCATCTGGGGCCGCCTGGTGGCGCAGCAGCCAGGGCAGGTGGGCTATTCCATCATCGACGCCAAGGCCGTGGGCCGCTTCATGCCCCCCGTTTTCCCCGGCGTGAAAGCCGACACCCTGCCCGAACTGGCCCGCCAACTGGGCCTGGACGTGGACACCTTCATGCACACCCTGAACACCTACAACCAAGCCTGCCGCGTGGGCACGTTTGACCACACCGCGCTGGACGACTGCCACACCGAGGGCGTGGCCCCCGCCAAAACCCACTGGGCGCGGCCCATCGACACGGCACCGTTCTACGGCTACGCCTTGAAGCCCGGCGTCACCTTCACCTACCTGGGCCTGAAAACCGACGACACCGCCGCCGTGCACTTTGGCGGCCAGCCCAGCCCCAACCTGTTTGTGGCGGGCGAAATGATGGCGGGCAACGTGCTGGGCAAGGGCTACACCGCCGGGGTGGGCATGTCGATTGGCACCGCATTTGGGCGCATTGCCGGTACGCAAGCCGCACAAGCGGTCAAGGGCATGGCTCAGACAGGAGGCCAGCATGCAAACGCCTGAAAAAGCCCTTTCCCCCTTGGAAGCGCTGACGCGCGACGCCCGCGCCCTGGCCAATGGCGAGGTGGTGCCTGCCGCCCCGCTGAGCGCGGCCGAAACCGAAGTGGCCCGGCAAATGCAAATATGCAATGGTTGCCGTTACTGCGAAGGCTTTTGCGCCGTGTTCCCCGCCATGACGCGGCGGCTGGCATTTGGCAAGGCCGACATCCACTTCATGGCCAACCTGTGCCACAACTGCGGGGCCTGCCTGCACGCCTGCCAGTACGCACCACCGCACGAATTTGCCATCAACGTGCCGCAGGCCATGGCCACCGTGCGCGGCCAAACCTACGCCGACTACGCCTGGCCACCCGCATTGGGTGCGCTGTACCAGCGCAACGGCCTCACGCTGAGCGTGGCGCTGGCGGCGGGGCTGGCGGTGTTTTTGCTGCTGGCCCTGGCGCTGAACGGCACGCTGTGGGGCACCGCACCCGGCGCCAACTTTTACAGCGTGTTCCCGCACAACCTGCTGGTGGGCCTGTTTGCGCCGGTGTTTTTGTTTGCCGCGCTGGCGCTCGCGCTGGGCGTGCGCCGCTTCTGGCGCGACGTGTCGCCCGCCACCAGCGGCCACGCGCCGGGCACGGCGGGGCCCACCACGCCGTCGGCACCGCTGACCGCAGCCGCCACTGAAGAAGCCCTGGGCAACGTGGCCACGCTGAAGTACCTGGACGGTGGACACGGAGAAGGTTGCAACAACGCGGACGACGCCTACACCCACGCCCGCCGCCGCGCCCACCATCTCACGTTCTACGGTTTTCTGCTGTGCTTCGCCGCCACCAGCGTGGCCACGCTGTACCACTACGTGCTGAACCTGCCCGCGCCCTACGCCCTGCCCAGCCTGCCCAAGCTGCTGGGCGTGACGGGTGGCGTGATGCTGGTGCTGGGCACGCTGGGGCTGTTCAAGCTGAAGCTGCAACGCCACCCGCTGCACGGTGACGCGGCACAGAAACCCATGGACTTCGGCTTCATCGCCCTGCTGTTCCTGACCAGCGCCACCGGCCTGGCACTGTGGCTGGCCGGGGGCACCGCCGCCATGCCCGCCCTGCTGGCGGTGCACCTGGGCGCGGTGATGGCGCTGTTTGCCACGTTGCCCTACGGCAAGTTTGCGCACGGCGTGTTCCGCACCGCCGCGCTGCTGCGCCACAACGTGGAAAAGCGCCTGCCCAGCGCGCTGGCCCTCGGCGACGACTGACCCCCTGCCCCAGCCACCCTGGGGCCCTTCTTTCCCGACCCACCACGGGGCCAAACGGCCCTGTGTTTCCCCCTGCTCTTTCACGGAGACAACCATGAGCAAACGTTTGTTTTTGCGGGCCACGGCCTGCGTGGCCGCCGCATGGCTGGCCTCGACCGGCACGGCGGTTCACGCCCAAGACTTCCCCATCAAAAAGCCCGTGACCATCGTGGTCGGGTTTGCTGCGGGCGGGGCCGCCGATGCGGCGGCCCGCATCATCGGCAAAAAGCTGGGCGAACAAATCGGCGTGCCGGTGGTGATTGAAAACAAGGCGGGGGCTGGCGGCAACATCGCACACCAGTACATGGCCAAAGGCGCCCCCACCGATGGCAGCGTGATTTTGTTTGGGTCGGTGGGGCCGCTGTCCATTGCCCCCCATTTGATGAAACTGGGCTACGACCCGGTGAAAGACTTGGCCCCCCTGACCATGGGCGTCAACTTCCCGAACATCCTGGTGATCAACGCCGATCTGAAGATCAAGACCTTTGCCGAATTCGTGGCCTATGCCAAGGCCCACCCCGGCAAGCTGGAATACGCCTCCACTGGCGCAGGCTCTGCGTCACACCTGGCGGGTGAGCTGGTGGACGACATGGCCAAGATCGACACCATGCACGTGCCCTACAAGGGCGGAGCGCCCGCGCTGCAAGATTTGCTGGGCGGCAGGGTGGCCATGTATTACTCCACGCTGAACACCGCGCTGCCCCACATCCAAAGCGGCAAGCTCATCCCCCTGGCCTCCACCGGGACACGGCGGCACCCCCAGATGCCGAACGTGCCCACCATTGCCGAATCGGGATACCCGGGCTACAACGCCTCCAACTGGTATGCGTTTGTGACCTCTTCCAAGGTGCCCGCGCCTGTGCTGGACCGCTGGAACACCGAGCTGGTGAAGGTGCTGAACCAAGCAGATGTCATCCGCGAACTCAACAGCCACGGCATGCCCCCGCAACCCAGCACGCGCGACGAACTGGCCAAAGAGATCGAGCGCGAATCCGTCACTTGGGGCCGCGTGATCCGCGACCGAAAAATCACCGTGCAGTGACATCACACCCCACCGACGCTCAAAGGAAAAAAACATGAATCTGTGGAACCGATTCACACGACGCGCGCTGGCCAGCGCCTGGCTCGCGGTCACCGTGGCCCAGGGCGCTTTCGCCGCAGAGATCAGGGTGGTCACGTCTGGCGCCTTCACCGAGGCCTACAAAAAGCTGGTGCCCCTCTACGAAGCCGCCACCGGGCACACCGTGGTCAGCTCTTACGGCGCGTCCATTGGCAAAGCACCCGACTCCATTCCCAGCCGGTTTGAGCGTGGGGAAACATTTGACCTGGTCATCTTGTCCGAGGGCGGGCTGGAAGCTTTGATGCAACAAGGCAAGCTGGTCAAAGGCTCGCGGGTGGACATCGTTCGCTCACAGATCGGCGCGGCGGTTCGCAAGGGCACGCCCAAACCCGACATCAGTACGGTCGAAGCCCTCAAAACCACGTTGCTGAATGCGAAGTCGGTGGCCTATTCAGCCAGCGCCAGCGGCACTTACCTGTCCACCGAGCTGTTTCAAAAACTGGGGGTGCAAGAGCGGTTGGCGGTCACGGGCCAAAAAATCCTCAGCGAACGGGTGGGCGCCGTGGTGGCACGGGGCGATGCCGAACTGGGCTTTCAGCAGGTCAGCGAGCTGGTGTATTTCAAAGAGCTGGACTTCATCGGCACCCTGCCCGACGAGGTGCAGCAAACCATCTTCTTCTCGGCAGCGTTGGTCGAGGGCGCGGCCCAGCCCCATCTGGCCCGCCACCTGCTGGGGTTCCTGACCTCACCCGCCGTGGCAGAAATCGTCAAAGCCACGGGGCTGGAACCAGTGTCAGCACCTGCCGCCGCCAAAACGGCGACGCCGTCACGCTGACGCGTCAACCCTGGCGTGCAAAAAACACCGCGCTCATCACCAGCCCGGTGCCGATCACCAGCCCGCGCACCCAGTGAGCGGGCAAACGCTTGGCCAGACGGGCACCGGCAAATCCCCCTGCAGTGGCGCAGACCATCATCAACGCGGCCTCGCGCCAGACAATGGCCCCCGCCAGCGCAAACGCCACCACCGACAGGATGGACAGCACAAAGGAGTTGAGGTTCTTCAGGGCGTTGGCCTGGTTCATGCGCGCCTCGCCCGTCAGGGTGTAGAGCGCCATCAGCAAGATGCCCAGGCCGCCGTTGAAGTAGCCGCCGTAAATGGACACGGCCAGCAAGCCCGGCATGCGCCCACGCGTGTGGCCGTGACCGGCGCTCGGATCTGTGGCCGCACGTCGGCGGGCCAGCCAGGGCCCGGCCGCAAACAAGGCCGTGGCAAACAGCAACAGCCAGGGCACCAGCCCCGAAAACACCTTGGCCGGTGTGACCAGCAACAGCACAGCCCCCAACACACCGCCCACCGACGCCAGCACGGCCTCGCGCCGCAACTGGCGGGGGTCCATGGCACGCAACTCTTGTCTGAAGCCCCACACACTGCCCAGGTAGCCAGGGCTCACGGCCAATGCACTGGTGGCGTTGGCCGCGATGGGCGGCACACCGGTGAACACCAGCGCCGGAAAGGTGAGGAAGCTGCCCCCACCCGCAATGGCGTTCAGCACCCCCGCGCCGAACGCGGCCACGGCCAGCAACAGCCAGCTCATGCGGTCACCGACGGGTCGGTGTGGAGCACATCCAGCGCAAAGCGCTGGCCCCGCAGGTGGTCCTCCATGCAACGCAGCACCAGCGGGCTGCGGTGGCGGTCGGCACTGGCGCGCACCTCGTCGGGTGTCAGCCACAAGGTGCGCACGATGCCATCGTCCAGCTGGCGACCGGGTACGGCATCGCCCAACGCACCGCAGAAGGCAAACCGCAGGTAGGTGACATCCTCGCCCGTGGCCTCGCGCCGGAAACGCGACAGGTACACGCCCACCAGCGCCTCGGGGGTGAAGGTGTGGGCGGTTTCCTCCAGTGCCTCGCGGGCGCAGCCGTCGGCGGGGCTTTCGCCGGGGTCCAGGTGACCGGCAGGGTTGTTCAGGCGCAGGCCCTCGGGCGTGTGTTCTTCTACCAGCAGGTAACGGCCATCGCGCTCGATGATGGCGGCCACGGTGACGCTGGGTTTCCATCGGGTGTTCATGACGGCGATTATCTGAGGGCAAACCCCTTGGAAAAAACCGCACAATGCGAAGCTGCTGTGAGAGAGCCAAAAATAATTGCTCGCTTATATTCATCCATCTCCGAGGAGCCCCCATGCAGCCAGAAGCACCAGGATCCGATTCAGCCCGCACCGTCGCCCGAACACCCCAGCGCATCGGGGTGCCACGGGAAAACTTTCCCGGCGAAAAGCGGGTGGCCACGGTCCCCGAAGTGGTGGCCAAACTCGTCAAGCTGGGTTTCAGCGTGGCGGTGGAATCGGGCGCGGGCGATGCCGCCTCGTTCAGCGACGATGCCTACCGCGCCGAAGGGGCCGTGGTGGTGCCCACCGCCGCCGAGCTGTGGGCCACGTCGGACATCGTGTTCAAGGTGCGCCCACCCAGCGCGGACGAAGTGGCGCTGGTGCGCCCCGGCCAGACGCTGATCGGCTTCATCTGGCCCGCGCAGAACCCGGACCTGATGGCCCAGCTGGCGGCAGCCAAAGCCACCGTGCTGGCGATCGACGCCTTGCCCCGCACGCTGAGCCGCGCGCAGAAGATGGACGCGCTCACCTCCATGGCCGGCGTCAGCGGCTACCGCGCGGTGGTGGAGGCCGCCAACGCGTTTGGCCGCTTCTTCAACGGCCAGATCACCGCCGCAGGCAAGGTGCCCCCGGCCAAGGTGTTCATTGCCGGTGCCGGTGTGGCCGGTCTGGCGGCCATTGGCACGGCAGCCAGCCTGGGCGCGATTGTTCGCGCCAACGACACCCGCGCCGAGGTGGCCGACCAGGTGGTGTCGCTGGGCGGTGAATTCGTGAAGGTGGACTACGAGGAAGAAGGCTCGGGCGGTGGCGGCTACGCCAAAGTGATGAGCGAGGGCTTTCAAAAAGCGCAGCGAGAAATGTATGCACAGCAAGCGCGGGAGGTCGATATCATCATCACCACCGCGCTGATCCCTGGCAAACCGGCACCCAAGCTGATCACGGCCGACATGGTGCAGTCCATGAAGCCGGGCAGCGTGATCGTCGACATGGCGGCCGAGCAAGGCGGCAACTGCGAGCTGACCGAGCCCGGCCAGGCCGTGGTCAGACACGGTGTGACCATCATCGGCTACACCGACCTGGCCTCGCGCCTGGCACGCCAATCGTCCACGCTCTACGGCACCAACCTGTTCCGCCTGAGCGAAGAGCTGTGCAAAACCAAAGACGGCGTGATCAACGTCAACATGGAAGACGACGCCATCCGTGGCCTGACTGTCATCAAGGACGGTGCCGTCACCTGGCCTGCCCCTCCCATCAAGCAAGCCCCGCCCCCACCACCCAAACCGGCCGCAGCGGTGGCCGAAAAGAAAGGTGGCCATGGGCATGGCAGCACGGGCCCCTTGCCCGCCCAAACGCTGGCGGTCATTTTTGCCGTGGCGGCCGTGGCCTTCTGGTTCATCGGGGCGTTCGCACCTGTCGCGTTCCTGGGCCACTTCACGGTGTTCGTGCTGGCGTGTTTCATCGGCTACATGGTGGTGTGGAACGTGACGCCCGCGCTGCACACGCCGCTGATGAGCGTGACCAACGCCATCTCCAGCATCATCGCCATCGGGGCGCTGGTGCAGATTGCCCCACCGGAAGCGGGATTGGGCGGTCGGCCGGATGACCTGATCCGCTGGCTGGCTTTTGCAGGCATCGTGCTCACCGCCGTCAACATGTTCGGCGGCTTTGCCGTGACGCGTCGCATGCTGGACATGTTCCGCAAATAAACCACCACAAGAAGAAGGAAGACGAACATGTCTCAAAGCCTTTCCAACATGGCCTATCTGGGTGCGGCCGTTCTGTTCATTCTCAGTCTGGGTGGCCTGTCCAACCCCGAAACCTCACGCCGAGGCAACCTGTTCGGCATGATCGGCATGGCCCTGGCCGTGCTGGCCACGGTGTTCGGCCCCCGCGTCAGCACATCGGGGGTGGCCTGGATCGTGATGGCGCTGGTGCTGGGCGGCGGCATCGGTCTGTATGCCGCCAAGGTGGTGAAGATGACGCAGATGCCCGAGCTGGTGGCACTGATGCACAGCCTGGTGGGCCTGGCGGCCTGTCTGGTGGGGTTTGCCAGCTACGTGGACACCTCGGTTCAGTTCACCGGGGCCGAAAAGGCCATCCACGAAGTGGAAATCTATGTCGGCATCCTGATCGGTGCGGTCACGTTCTCGGGCTCGCTGATCGCGTTCGGCAAGCTCAACGGCAAGATCGGCGGCAAGCCCTTGCTGCTGCCCGGCCGCCATTGGCTGAACCTGACCGGGCTGCTGGTGGTGGTCTGGTTTGGCCGCGAGTTCATTCACGCCCACACCGTGGCCGATGGCATGACGCCACTCATCGTGATGACCGCCATTGCCTTGCTGTTCGGCGTGCACATGGTGATGGCCATTGGCGGGGCCGACATGCCGGTGGTGGTGTCCATGCTCAACAGCTACTCGGGTTGGGCGGCGGCGGCCACCGGCTTCATGCTGAGCAACGACCTGCTGATCGTGACCGGCGCGCTGGTGGGCTCGTCGGGTGCCATCCTGAGCTACATCATGTGCAACGCCATGAACCGCAATTTCATCAGCGTGATCGCGGGCGGCTTCGGCTCCGGCGGCGGCGCACCGGCCAAGGCAGGCGCGGCGGCGGAGCCGCAAGGCGAAGTGGTGCCGGTCAGTGCGGCCGAAACGGCCGAAATGCTGCGCGATGCCAAGGGCGTGATCATCGTGCCCGGCTACGGCATGGCCGTCGCCCAGGCCCAGCACACGGTGTTCGAAATCACCCGCACCCTGCGCGAGAAGGGCGTGAACGTGCGCTTTGCCATCCACCCAGTGGCGGGCCGCATGCCCGGTCACATGAACGTGCTGCTGGCCGAGGCCAAGGTGCCCTATGACATCGTGATGGAGATGGACGAAATCAACGAAGATTTCCCCGACACCGATGTCGCCATCGTCATCGGTGCCAACGACATCGTGAACCCGGCCGCGCAGGACGACCCCACCAGCCCCATCGCGGGCATGCCGGTGCTGGAAGTGTGGAAAGCCCGCACGTCCATCGTGATGAAGCGCTCCATGGCATCGGGCTACGCCGGGGTGGACAACCCGCTGTTCTACAAAGACAACAACCGCATGCTGTTCGGCGACGCCAAGAAGATGCTGGACGAGGTGCTGGGCGCGCTCAAGGCCTGAGGGCCGCTCACCCCTCCCTTTGCACCATCAGGCAGGGCGACAACCGGGGGGTTTGTCGCCTTTTTTGTGGGCAAACTTCTGTCAGACCCGCGTCAGGACAAGTGAAAATCACAGAAAATGCCGAAAGAAACGAACGACCGTTCGTTTATGTATTTCACCAAAACAAGGAGACCGCGCTCATGACCCCATCCTCCACCCGCCCTTGGCTCGGTGCCTACCCCGCTGGCGTGCCCGCCGACATTGACACCTCGCAATACACATCGCTGGTGCAGCTCATGGAGGCCAGTTTCCAGAAGTACAGCGACCGCGCCGCTTACAGCTTCATGGGCAAAGAAGTGAGCTACGGCGAAACCGACCGACTCTCACACGCCTTTGCGGCCTACCTGCAAGGCCTGGGACTGGTCAAAGGCGACCGCGTGGCCCTCATGATGCCCAATGTCCCCCAGTATCCGATCGCCGTGGCCGGTGTGCTGCGTGCGGGCCTGGTGGTGGTGAACGTGAACCCGCTCTACACGCCCCGCGAGCTGGAACACCAGCTGAAGGACTCGGGGGCCAAGGCCATTGTCATCATCGAGAACTTCGCGGCCACCCTCACTCAGTGCATTGCACACACCCCGGTCAAACACGTGGTGCTGGCGGCCATGGGCGACCGGCTGGGCTTGATCAAAGGCACCCTCGTCAACTACGTGGTGCGCAGCATCAAAAAGATGGTGCCCGCTTACCACCTGCCACAGGCCGTGCGCTTCAATGACGCCTTGGCCCGCGGGGCCAAGGGAGCGCTCAAGAAGCCCGACATCAAGCCCGACGACGTGGCCGTGCTCCAGTACACGGGTGGCACCACGGGCGTGAGCAAAGGCGCCGTGCTGCTGCACCGCAATGTGGTGGCCAACGCGCTGCAGTCCGAGGCTTGGAATGCCCCGGCCATGAAAGGCATCCCGGCGGGCGAGCAGCCCACCGCCGTGTGCGCACTGCCGCTCTATCACATCTTCGCCTTCACCGTGAACATGATGCTGAGCCTGCGCATGGGGGGCAAGACCATCCTCATCCCGAACCCACGGGACCTGCCCGCGGTGCTGAAAGAGCTGAGCAAACACACGTTCCACAGCTTCCCGGCGGTGAACACGCTGTTCAACGGCTTGGCCAACCACCCCGACTTTGGCACCGTGAACTGGAAAAACCTGAAAGTGAGCCTGGGCGGCGGCATGGCGGTGCAACACGCCGTGGCCAAACTGTGGCTGGCAAAAACCGGCTGCCCCATTTGCGAGGGCTATGGCCTGAGCGAAACCAGCCCCTCGGCCAGCTGCAATCCTGTCACGTCGCACGAGTTCAGCGGCACCATTGGCGTGCCGATCCCCGGCACCTGGATGAAGTGCCTGGACGACGATGGCAACGAAGTGCCCCTGGGCCAGGCCGGTGAAATCGCCATCAAAGGCCCGCAGGTGATGGCCGGCTACTGGCAGCGCCCGGACGAAACAGCCAAGGTCATGACGGCCGATGGCTATTTCAAGACCGGCGACATCGGCGTGATGGACGAGAAGGGCTACTTCAAAATCGTCGACCGCAAGAAAGACATGGTGCTGGTCAGCGGGTTCAACGTGTACCCCAACGAAGTGGAAGACGTGGTGGCCAGCTGCCCCGGTGTGCTGGAGTGCGCGGCCGTGGGCATGCCCGATGACAAGACCGGTGAAGCCGTGAAGCTGGTCATCGTGAAAAAAGACCCGGCCCTGACCGAGGCGCAGGTGCGCGAGTTCTGCAAGACCAACATGACGGGCTACAAACAGCCCAAGGTCATCGAGTTCCGCACCGAGCTGCCCAAGACCCCAGTGGGCAAAATCCTGCGGCGCGAATTGCGCGACAAAAAATAACCCTCGTCACATGCCCCAGACACCGACCGCCCAGCCCCTGCGAATCGGCCTGATGGCCGCCATGCCGCAAGAACTGCAGGCACTGCTGGCCCTGATGCCCGATGAACACCGTGAAACCGTGGCGGGCCGCCACTTCTGGCCAGGCCATCTGGGGGGGCCCAGCGACGGGTGCGAGGTGGTGGCCGTGGTGTCGGGCATTGGCAAGGTGGCGGCAGCCACCACCGCCACGCTGCTGCTGCAACGCTTTGGCGTGGACGGCTTGCTGTTCACCGGGGTGGCCGGCGGACTGGGCACAGGGGTGACGGTGGGCGACATCGTGGTGGCACAGCGCTTCGTGCAGCACGACATGGACGCTTCCCCCCTGTTTCCCCGCCATGAAGTGCCCGGGTACGGACAGGCCAGTTTCCCCACCCACCCCGACTGGACACACGCGCTGGCTCAGGCCAGCCAGCACACGCTGGACGACTTGCCCGCCTGGCTCGCGCCCCACACGGTGGAAGCCTTCGGCCTGCGTGGGGCCCGGGTGCACCAGGGCCTCATCGTCAGCGGTGACCGCTTTGTGGCCACCAGCACCGAAAGCGAGGCGCTGCGGCAAGTGCTGCCCGAGGCACTGGCCGTGGAAATGGAAGGGGCTGCCGTGGCCCAGGTGTGCCACGACTTCGGTGTGCCATTTGCCGCCGTGCGCACCATCTCCGACCGGGCCGACGACAGCGCCCATGTGGACTTTGGCCGCTTTGTGACCGATGTGGCCGCCCGCTACAGCGCCCAGGTGGTGCTCTCCGCCCTGGGTCGATTGCGCAAACCGTGAATCAAAAACAGAAGCTGCCAGCGCAATACCATCAAGCGCAAAAGGCACTTTTCATCTGAAATTTATTTCAGCCAGCCGCGTTTTCTGAAGTAGAGCATGGGGCCCACGGCGGAGGCCACCATCAGACACAGCGCGGCGGGATAGCCCCACGTCTGGGTCAGCTCGGGCATGTGCTGAAAGTTCATGCCGTAAATGCTGGCAATCAAGGTGGGAGGCAGCAAGGCCACGCTGGCCACCGAAAAGATCTTGATGATCTTGTTCTGGTTGATGTTGATGAAACCCACCGTCGCGTCCATCAAGAAGTTGATCTTGTCGAACAAGAACGCGGTGTGGCCGTCGAGCGAATCGAGGTCGCGCAAGATTTGCCGCGCGTCTTCAAACTGCTCGGTGCCCAACATGCGCGTGCGCATCATGAAACTGACAGCACGGCGCGTGTCCATCACGTTGCGGCGGATACGGCCGGACATGTCTTCGTGCCGCGCGATGGCCGACAGCACCTCACCGGCCTTGTTGTCGGTCACGTCGCCGTTCAGCACTTGACGGCTCACGTTCTCCAGGTCGTCGTAAATGTCTTCCAGTGTGTCGGCGCAGTACTCGGCATCGGCGTCGAACAGCATCAGCAGCACGTCTTTGGCGTCATCGATCAGGCCCGGCATGCGCCGCGCACGCATGCGCAACAGGCGAAAGACCGGCACGTCCTCGTCGTGGATGGAAAACAGCACCCCCCGGCTTTTGAGCTCGTCGTTCTGCTCGTTCAGGATGAAGGCCACGCGCACGGCATGGGGGTTTTCGTCATCGTCGATCAGGAAGTCGGAGCGGATGTGCAGCTCGCCGTTGTCTTCCTCGAAAAAGCGAGCGGACTCTTCAATGTCCTCGTCCATCGCGTCTTCGGGAATGCTGAGACCGAAATGCTGCTTGACCCAGCGCCGCTCCTCGGGCGAGGGCGACTCCAAGTCCACCCAAATGGGCTTGAACTGCGCCAATTCTTCCAGCGAGTCGATTTCTTCTTGAAACAAACGGCCATTGGCCAGCGTGAACACGTTGAGCATGACGGGCTCCGTTGCGGTGTAGGCGGGGCAGCGACGGACCATCCGTTGCGCTGCCAAGAGGGGGGTGGGGCGTCGCTTTCACCCCCGCTGCCGCAGTGCCCCGGCCTGCACCCGCTCAAGGGCGGGGACACCGGGATCAAGCCGTCTGCAAGGTTGAAAGCGTGCCACTAGGGCGTGCTTCCAAGTGGTTTCTCCTGTGGGAAAGTGGACGGATTATGGCATCGGCCAACCCGCCTTGCGGGCACGTCAGGGCTTGCGCTCGCGCAATTGCTCCCGCTGCTGCTGCACCCATTGGCGGTAACGCGTGTCGATGATGGACAGCTCCATGTGGTCCACTTCGCGCTGCGTGCGGCTGAGTTCGCGCCCCAACTCCCGTGCGGCGCTGAGGCGGTCGATGGCTCCGCCCAGGTCGAACTGGGCCGCGCGGGCTTCGGCTTCGGCCCGGATGGCACGCAGAGGATGCCCCTGGGCTGCCCAGGCTTGGCCCAGCACCAGCCAGACCATGGCATCGGCCGGGTGCTCAGCCAGCCACATCTGCAAGGGGACCACCACATCGACCGCCCTGCCTTGCGTCAGCAAGGCCTGCGCCCCCAGCACCAGAGGGGCTCGGCCGGGCGACTTCAGGGCCGACTGGGCCACCGGCAGGAGCTCAGCTTGCCACACAGGGGCATTCGGGGCCGACGCCGCCCCAGGGGACAACCAAACCTCCAGGGCCAGCAGCTGCGCGGCCTGTGTGGCCGCCGCGTCCAGTGCCGGGGCCTGTTGGCGCAGGCCCTGCACACAGCGCCAGGCATCGGCAGGTTGTTTCAAGCGCAGGGCTGACATGGCCCCGGCGTACCACACCGCTGGCGCCGCCCCTCCTTTGGCGGAGGCTGGCTGGGCCAACGCTTCGGCCAGCCAGGCACGCCAGCGCGGCACACTGGGCTCGGCCAGCACCCGGGCACGGGCGGCCATCAGCCCATGGAGCAAGGCAGACACCGGGGATGTGACGGAAGTGGAGGCAGGGGCCCCGAGTTTCAGACGGGTTTGCATGTCGGCCATGCGCTCGGACGTGAGCGGATGGCTGCGCAAATAGGGGTAAGCGCCATCGTCATTGAGGCGGGACGCCTGCTGCAGCTTGCTGAACATGGTCACGAACCCGGCTCCGTCAAAACCCGCACCGGTCATAACGTTGTAGCCCACGCGATCGGCTTCGCGCTCCATGTCGCGCGAAAAGTTCAGCTGAGCCTGCGCCGCCACGGCTTGGCTGCCCACCATGGCAGCCTGCACCACATCGGTGTTTTTGGCGGCGTTGGCCGCAAGGGCCCCCAGCACCATGGCGGCCAGCATCCAGGGCGCCTGTTTGTCCTGGCGCTCAAGCAGGCGGGAAATGTGCCGCTGGGACACGTGGGTGAGCTCGTGTGCCAGGACAGACGCCAGCTCATCGGCGGTGGTCACGGTGGCCAGCAGGCCCAGGTGCACCCCCAGATAACCGCCGGGCAGCGCAAAGGCGTTGACACTGGGATCGCGCGCCAGCATCAATGTCCAGGCGAACCGTTCCGCCAGTTCGGGCGCCACATCGCCACGGGCGCGTGCCGATGCCAGCAAAGGCTGCCAGATGGACTGCAGGTGGTCGTCCAGCACGGGGTCGTCGAGGTAATCGGGGTCCCGAAATATCTGCTGGGCGATGCGCTCACCCAACTGCCGCTCCGCAGCCAGGTCCAACGCACCGGACTCCCCCATGCGAGGCAGCGATGGCAATCCACCACCTTCACCGGTCGGCGCGGAAACAGTTGAAGCAGAGAAGCCAATACAGCAAAGCGACAAAAGCAGTTTTTTTATCAAGATATCTCCATCCACGCAGCACGTGCGCCGAGCCGACCCCACATGTCACCCCAACCCGCGCGCCAACGGCTACCATGCGTTCATATTGTCTGTCTGACCCAACCGCCACCCTTTTGCATCCACCTGTTCGGTCTGGCTGTGCCCGATTGGTTCCATGCCCCGCTCTCTGACACCCCGCCCCACCTCCCGCCTTGACCGCCTGATCGCGGCAGCGGCAGGCGCTTTGGTGCTGGCCGCCCTGAACACCTGGGCCTGGGCCGCGTCATTCGGCCATGCGGGCCTGTGGTTCTGGCCTGCCGCCGGCGTCGGTTTTGCCATGTTCTGTACCCAGGGACGCAGAGCGGCCTGGCCCATTGCGATCGGGACAGGGTTGGCTGCGGGATTGGCCCACAGCGATGCGCTGTGGGTGGTGCCTTTTCACATGGCCGCCTCGGTGGCAGGGCCTTGGGCGGCCTGGCGACGCCTTCAGGTGCGTTTTGCCGGTACGTCCCAACCTTTTGCCCGGCAAGCCAGCATGCTGGCGTTCTTGCGGGTGCACTGCCTGCTGGCGGCTCCGCTGTCTGCAGCGCTTCTGTTGATGGGCGATCTGGCCTCCGGCGCATCGTTCACCGCGCTTGAGGCCGCGAAAGGATTGGGCCAGTATGGGGTGATGGCACTGAGCGGCGCTGTGCTGTGCGGCCCCATGGCCTGGGAGCTTCTGGCCGCCCGCACCCGTGGTGGACTGCCGCGCTTCTTTGAGAAGCTGGCCCAGACCTGCCGCACCGGCTGGCGCACGGTGGGCTCGCTGATGGGTTTGTCCATCCTGGCAGGGGTGTGGAGCGCACACGGCCACCCGGCCCTGGCCCATGCCATGGTGTTGTTGCTCCTGCCAGTGCTGGCCTGGGATGCCACACGCGCCAGCCCCTTGACCGTCCACCTGATGAATGTGCTGGCAGCCAGCGCGGTGCTGGCTGCCATCGCCTGGGCCATCCCCACAGGGGCGACGGGCGCAGAGCCCTGGCTGATCACCCTGACCGTGCTGGCAGGCGCGGCGACCACGCAGATCCTGATGGTCACGGCGCACGAACGCCGACTGGCCCTCAGACGACTGGAGCGCCAGGCAGACACCGACCCCCTGACCAATCTGTTGAGCCTCACGGGCCTGTACCGCAAAATCGAGGAGCTCAATGATCGCGTGGACGACCCGGGCGAAACCCAGTTCGTGGACGAAGAGCCCTGCACCCGCTCGCCGGCACTGGTGAGTGTGCAAATGACGAATGCCGACTCCATCGAGCAGCTGCTGGGCGCACGCCAGAGCGACGTGATGGAGCGTGTGACCGGAGGAGCGCTGGCCACGGCAGCCCCCGAAGTGATGTGGTCACGCATTTCGAAAGCGCATTTTGTGGGACTGCTTGGCGACCAGTCGGGGGACCTGCATGCGCTGCTGTCCCGAATCAACTTCGCGGTGGTGGAGTCGCGTGCCCTGCTGGACGACACCGTGGGCCGCCCCTTGTGGACGGTGGCGGCGGTGACCCTCGCGAGCCAACCCCCACCCCCTGTCGAGGTGATCATGGCCTGCCTGCGCCGCGCAGAGCAACAGGCCCAGGCACAGCGCCAGATCCACATCACCACGGTGGACCGTGAGTCAGCGCATGCGCTGAAAGTGGAGGCCGAACAGGCCGAACGGATTCGCCAGATCATCCAGCAAAAGCAGCTGGTGCTCTATGCCCAACCCATCGTGGCCAACGTGAACCCTGCCAGCATGCCGCACAAATACGAAGTGCTGATACGCCTGCGCGACCCGCGAGGTGGCATCATCCCCCCAGGCGTGTTTTTGCCCGTGGCCATGCGGGCGGGGATGATGCAGATGCTGGACATGGCGGTCATGGAACAAACCTTCGAGTGGTTTGCAACCCATCCCAAGGCGCTCGCCCAACTGAACCACTGCGCCATCAATCTCTCAGGCCCCACCGTGGCCAGCCCAGTGGTGGCAAAGCGCATCGCCGAAGGCCTGGCCTTGCACCAGCTGCCAGCTGAAAAATTCACCTTCGAAATCACGGAGAGTCAGGCCATTGCCAACCCCGCTCAGGCCACCGACACCATCCGGGCCATCCGCGCATGCGGTTGCCGTGTGGCCATCGACGACTTCGGCACCGGTGTGGCCACATTTGATTATCTGAAACGCTTCGATGTCGATTACATCAAGATCGACGGTGCTTTCATTCAAAGCCTGCTCCAAGATCCGGTCGACAGGGTGATTGTGGAATCCGTGGTGAAGGTCGCACACCAGCTCAAGGTGCGCACGGTGGCCGAATTCGTGAGCAGTCCGGCGTTGTTTCGTGCCGTCACCGAGCTGGGAGTGGACGAAAGCCAGGGCTATGCATTTGGTGCCCCCAAGCCACTGAACGAATGGTTTGGCGAAAAGGACTGACGCTGCGCTGGGTAAACTGCCATCCATGCAAGTCCCCGATACCCTCTCTCCCCTGACCCATTTCGACGCCCAAGGGCAAGCCCATATGGTGGACGTGGGCAGAAAGGACCACACCCATCGTGTGGCAGTGGCCGAAGGCCGCATCACCATGCAGGCGGCCACCTTGGCCTTGATCCGAAATGGCTCAACCCTGAAAGGCGACGTGTTGGGAGTGGCTCGGCTGGCGGGCATCATGGGGGCCAAAAAAACAGCCGACCTGATCCCGTTGTGTCACCCCATCGCCTTGACCCGGGTCGCCGTGGCATTTGAAATTCAAACTGAGCTGAACGCCGTTTGCTGCACCGCCACAGCCGAAACCACCGGCCCCACGGGCGTGGAAATGGAAGCCCTCACCGCTGTCCAGGTCGCCTTGTTGACCATTTATGACATGTGCAAAGCGGCTGACCGGGGCATGGAAATCTCAGGTGTCAGGTTACGGGAGAAGCACGGGGGGAAAAGCGGGAGTTTTGTGGCCTAAAACCACATCGCGGTGCGACAACAGACTGGGCACTACCGGGACACATCGTCACGGAAGGCCTCGTCTACCATCCCGCACAAAATGTGGCCCAGCATGATGTGACACTCTTGGATGATGGGTGTGGCATTCGATGGGACCACGAGGGCATGCCCTGCGACAGCTTTCAATGCGCCGCCATCACCCCCCAGCAGTGCCACGGTCAAAAGGCCCATCTCCCGGGCCCGGTGCATCGCGGCAAGCACGTTGCGGCTGTTGCCCGAGGTGGATAGGCCCACCAGCACATCGCCTTCTCTGCCCAGGGCTTCCACTTGTCTGGAAAACACGTGCTCATACCCAAAGTCATTGGCCACAGATGTCAGCACTGAGGTGTCAGTGGTCAGCGCCAATGCAGGCAAACCGGGGCGGCGGTGGTTGAATCGCCCCACCATTTCAGCGGCAATGTGCTGAGCATCCGCAGCACTCCCCCCGTTTCCGCACAGCAGTATTTTTCCGCCACGCTGCAAGGCTTCAACGAGCACAAGCCCCGTGCTCTCAATCGCGTTGGCTTGCTGAAACAACGTCTGCACAACCTGCAGATGATCGTCAAAATGGCAGGTGATGGAACGATGGGTCATTCAGAATCGATTCGGTGGGTGTGGGATATTATGAAATATTCCACTTTGCAACCCTCCCTCTCCCGTGACCGAACTATTTGACAAGCAACGGATTCTGGTTATTGGCGATTTGATGCTGGACCGGTATTGGCATGGTGAAACCGCCCGCATTTCTCCTGAGGCCCCCGTGCCCGTGGTGCGGATTAAGGGCATCGAAGATCGAGCCGGCGGGGCAGGCAACGTGGCACTGAATGTATCGTCTCTCGGAGCCCAGGCCACGGTGATAGGGATCGTTGGCAAAGATGAAGCCGGTGCCAAGCTCGAAACGTTGCTCGCCACAAATGGCTGCACACCAAAGCTTCTGATCTCGGAACGGCACCCCACCATCACCAAATTGCGGGTGATTTCGCGGCAGCAGCAACTGCTGCGCCTCGATTTCGAAGAGCCGTTGTCATCCCTCAGCGGCACAGACCTCCAAGCGGCGTTCACGGACCATTTGCCCACGGCAAATGCGCTCGTCCTGTCGGATTACGCGAAAGGCACCATCACCCAGCCGACACCACTGATACACCAGGCTCGGACCAAGGGAATCCCGGTGGTGGTTGACCCCAAACACAGCGATTTCTCGCACTACCGGGGTGCCAGCGTCATCACACCCAACCTGCATGAACTGCAACTGGCGGTGGGAAGTTGCCAAACCGAAGAAGACCTGGTCTACAAAGGCACGCTGCTGATGCAGTCTGCTGGGCTCGACAGCATGCTGATCACCCGCAGCGAACGGGGCATGACATTGCTTCAGCACCACGCGCCCCCACTCCATCTGCCAGCCAACGCCCGCGAGGTTTTCGATGTCACAGGCGCTGGCGACACCGTGGTGGCGGTGCTGGCTACGGCCTTGGCCGCAGGCAACGCATTGCCCCAGGCTGCCCATTTGGCGAATCTGGCAGCCGGAATTGTGGTGGGTCGCTTTGGCACAGCGACCGTCACACGACAAGAGCTGCTGGGCGCCTTGGGCCACACATCACACCATGCGGCCAACATCGTGGACGAAAGGACATTGCTGCAACAGGTCCAAGCAGCTCGCTCACGAGGCGCCCGCATTGTCATGACCAATGGCTGCTTTGACATCCTGCACCCAGGGCACGTCAGCTACCTTGAGCAAGCGAGAGCGCTCGGTGACGTGTTGATCGTCGCAGTGAATGACGACGCTTCGGTCCGCAAACTCAAAGGAAACGGAAGACCGATCAACCGTGTAGAAGACCGGATGTCCGTACTGGCCAGCTTGCGCAGCGTTAGCTGGGTGGTCCCCTTCTCTGCGGACACGCCCGAGGCATTGATCTGCAAAGTTTTGCCCGATGTGCTGGTCAAAGGTGGCGACTACCGTCCAGATCAAATCGCCGGTCACCAATGTGTGTCCCAAGGGGGAGGTCAGGTTCTCGTTTTGCCTTTTCTCGACGGCTGCTCCACCACGAAGATCATTGGTCACATCAAAACAGCAGAATCTTCTTTCCCAAACGCGCAAGCATGAACACCCCTTCAAACGAGTTGTTGAACATCAACCAATATGGTGTTCTGAGTCCACCGCCCATGCTTTGGATCATGTTGCTCTTTGAAACCCGCCATTGGTGGCTTTCTGTGTTCATTGCGTTTTCCGGACAAACTTGGTTGTTTGCGGAAAACTACACGGCGCTCACACTGGCGGTGGAAGTGCCAACGCTGTTTGTGCTCGTGGCATTGTCACGTCGCCACCCAGGCGCGGCCACCATCTTCAAATGGCTCTGGTTGCATGGCAGGGGCCTTATGTCACTCACTGCAGTGGCATCCTTGGCCCTCATCGCGAGAGAATGGATTGGCTTGAGTTATTGGAGTGTTGACAACGAATGGACAACACTGGCAACGCTGGCTCTGCACGTTTGGATTCTGATGCGCTTGTGGCTTACCCCCATCATGAGCCGAGTATTTTCGGAGTTCCCTCACAACGGGCCACAACAGTAAGTCATTGCTGCACATGTCTATCCTGAAAAACCTCATCAAGAGTCTTGCACCAGAGCGAACTGCAAATACGGCTGAAGTCAATGCACCCGCTGAAGGTCGTCTTACGGCAAATTACAGAGAGGGAGCCCAGATCATCTGTTTTGCAGGACCCAGCCAAGGCAACGCACTGTCTGAATTGACACTGGAAATGATGCGCCCCTTCGCGAAGGCCTCAACAGGCATTCACTTGATAGACATCAGTACCCATGGCTGGACAGAACAACTGAACGCCTTGCTCGCCAAGCCTGTTTGGTTTGCCGCCTCATATTTTGGCGTGGGACAACAAATCACGACACCCACAGATTCAGGTCCGAAAAATCTATGGGAAATCTCCAAAATACCTTTTTTACGCCTGTATGGAGATACGCCAGCATATTTTCCGGACCGGCACATGCGAACCTCCAAAAACTCCATCAATGCGTACGGAGACATATCGCACGCCAGCTTCTACAGACGCTGGTTCAAAGACCCAGCCTTGTCCATCGTCACTCCACCCATATTGATCAACAAGACAGAAGTAAAAGAAATCGATTACTCAAGAAAGAGAAATGGAAAAATCATATTTCCCAAAAATGGGAACTCTCCGACACAATTGATTGATTACTGGCGCGCACGCATACCTCAACACATATCAGAAATATTGGAAAATATTTCTGAATCTATCACAGCCCGAGACAGAATTGACAGTCGGTTGTCGCTGGATGAATTTATCATCTCAGAGTTTCAAAAAATTAGCATTGACATATCCAGCGAACCAGCCATTGTTTGCTTCATGACTGCGCAACTGGATGACTATCTAAGGCGATTCAAAAGCACTCTGATTATCGAATCCATTCAAGATTTGCCGATTGTTCTCCTAGGGAAGAACTGGGATCACGTCAGCCGAAACACCAGCCGCCTGATCCATGAGTCGAATGACAATTACTCCCGCACAAAAAACATGATGGCAGAGGCTCTCGCGGTACTGGACATGGCAGCCAACTTTCATCATGGTCCGCATGATCGGGTGTTGCGGGCGGCAGGGCAAGGAACAGCCTTCCTGACCAATACACAAGCCTACTTTGATGAAATTCTGCCCAATTCAAGCGAATGCACTTTTAAATTCAACAAAGACAGCATACACGATACCGTGGAAAGTGCATTGACAAATCCTGAGCGAACCATCCAGCTTGGAATAGAAAATTCAGAAATCCTTAGAAGCCATCACACAGATGAAAAATATGCCGAAATAGTGACCACCGCCATTCAGACTGTTGCATTCAAAATGGGAAATAGACCAGAAGGCACGCAGAATTATGTCGATTTCCCCCCCCGCGATTTCAGCTGAGCGATTTAAGCTTGATCCGCAAGTGAATACACCCGCTGAAACCGATCTACAGCATAGGCAATGTGGGCCTCAAGGGCTTGGGCCAATCGTCCACCAGGGGCTTGGTCGGGCGTCAGATTCAGAAACTCAAATCCACCATTTTCCAGCAAACGGGTAGAAGATAAAAACTGGTCCACATGCGACCCCGAGCGACTCCAGACCTTATAGCCTTCTGTGTCGATTTTGGCCAGAGGTCCCAAGCATTTCAGAAGGGCTTGCATAAAGGCCACATCTTCACCACCCGCCGGACCTCTGAATATGGGGTTCAACGAAAAGCCGCCCAATGCACGAAAGACTTCAGCTTCAAGAACCACTCCGCACGCCGAACTCAATACGGTGGGGATATACCGTGGATCATGGAATGGAAGAATATGGCCTTTGACTGGGTCAAAAAAACCCATCTCACATTTGATGGCTTTTAGGCTTGGATTGTCAGCAAGAGCATCAAGCGCTACGCCCAGGAAATCGGCGGCAAGTTCGTCATCGGCATCCAGAAAAGTGAGGTGCGAAGCCTCAACCAACTCCACCCCATGATTTCGACTCGCAGCAGGGCCTGAGTTGACATCGTTCCGTATCAGCTGGATGTTAAGTCCGATGCCCATCAGGCACTCAGCCACCTCAAATGAGTCATCAACTGAGCAATCGTCAACCACAATGATTTGGCTCACACCCCGCTGACGAAGCACTGAATCCACAGCTCGACGCAAGGTCTGCGCGTGGTTGTAGCAGGGGATCACCACCGCCACGCTCATGCAAGCCTGCGTCATTGTCGTTTGGCCATGTTCAGGATAACCCCTTCTGTCAAAGCCTCAACGAACTCCTTGGAATACCCTTTCTCCGTCAATACCCAGCGAAAAGCGTTGCCAAGGCGGGCTTTGCCAATCCATCCAAGCCTGTGCTCCTTTTGAAAAGCCTCCAGATCCTTCATCATCGGCGCAAGCACTCCCTCCAATCGGCGTTGAGCCCCCTTTTTAGCCAATTGCGGCTCACTTGACGGCGGAAATTGGCGAACAACCTTGCCGGCAAGTTCCTCCGCAAACTGGCGAGGAGCCGACGAAACAACATCAGAAAAAAAACTCATTACTGTTTCTCCAAAGCATGGTTCTTTTCAGTCGAAAAGCATGCAATTCTTGCAAAGACATCATCCAGCAATGGAAGCCAATTGCCATTTTCGATTTGACGCATGACTTTTACAGAATCATACCAATCGTTGTCCTCCCCCTCCAAGCCCCATCTCCATTCATAGCGCGCTGGTAGCAACAGCCAAGTCTCCTTGCCAAGCGCTCCGGCAAGATGAACCACAGAGGTATCCACGGTAATCACAACATCCATCTCCTGAATCAGCGCAGCCGTATCGGCCAACGTGATCAGTTCTTCCGTGAGGTTTTTTAAATTGTTGGGGCATATGGGAGGCACATATGTTTGCACGGCAAAGAAGCAGGCCTCCGCCTCCCTCACGTACCTCATCACCATTTCAAAGGGAATTGAACGCCTTTTGTCTGCCCGGTGAAGAGGCTGCCCTGACCACGCCAAACCGATTTTCAGTCGCCCTGCAGGGCAAAGATCCGCGACACGGGAACCCCAGTAGGCCCTATTTTCCTCGGGAACCCGCAAATATCCGTTTCGACCGGGTGTGCCCTTTCCATATTTCTTCATTCGCAAAGGCAAACTCATCAGTCCAATCCAAGCGTCAAAATTGAAAGCCGGCTTTTCTCCGTACTTTCGTTCCACCATGGGTATGTCAGGATAATTGTATTGAAGCAACTCCAAAGCCTCTTTTTGAACCTCCAGCTGCACGCTGGCACAATTCAAATCAGACAAAAACGACAAATACCGCGCCATTTGAACAGTGTCACCTAAACCCTGTTCTGCACTGATCAAAAGGCGACGCCCACCCAAAGACTCGCCTTGCCATCGACGGCATTGAAAAAGCCCTTGGTTCAAAAATCTGTGCGCATCGGGGATGTCGTAACGCACCTCCATCATTTCAAACCCGTCATCCAAAAGCCCCAGAGCAAGCAAATTCAAAGCATGCCCATAGCCTGGTCGACCACTTGCTTGATCAAGTGCTTTCATTGCAGATTGGATTTTTTCCTCTGCTCCAATTTCTATGTATATGGCCAGGGCAATCTCCAGCACCTCTCGACTGCCGCCTGAGAACTGCAGTGCTCGATCAACAGATATTTCCAAGTCGGAAAAATCATTCATCGCCCACAATATGGATGCGCGCATCTGCCAATAGTCACCTCTGTGCATCAATTCAGAAGCATGATTTTCATGCAGTCGCATATATTCTGCAGCCTCTGAAATTCGATTGGAAAGGTACAAGGCAACCAAATTTACGATAAACAAATCATCATCAAATCCACGCTTCTTCACATAAGAAGCCACCATCTCCAGCGCAACATTTATCTCATTTTTATAATAAACGGCCAATATCTTTATCTTTTCACGCTCAGCCTCAAGATATTGAAATTCATTCAAATGGAATTCCAATTGATTCAAACTTGTATCACCAAGCGCGCACCACTCTTTGAGGGAGGATGAAATTTTTTCGAACTTCCGCTCTTGCAGCGCATTTTCCAAGTGAGCCCAAGCATGCTCTTCCCGAGCCCCCACTTGCACTCCGGAATTTCTTTTTGGTTTGAACCATTCAATCAACCGTCGCATTTTCGCCCCCAGATTTCAAGGTGCTCAAACGACTCAGCACCTGATTTAGCACATCATCCCAAATACCATGCACGTTCTGGCGCAAAACTTTGACGGACCCATACCAGGCATTGCCTTCCCCCTCCAACCCCCATCGCCATTCATAGCGCTTGGGCAACATCAAGTAGGCATCCTTACCGATTGATCCCGCCAAATGGACCACTGAAGTGTCCACGCTGAGCACGATGTCCATTTGATCAATGAGTGCGGCAGTATCTGCCAATGTCAGCAACTCATCCGAAAAACTGTGCAAATTTTCGAGGCGCTCAGGTGCCTCCTGCAGCTGCAATGAAAAGAAATCAATTTCTGGAAAATGCTTCAGGCAAGCAGCCAGTTTTTCAAAGGGAATCGACCGCCGTTTATCTGCCTTATGGGCTGGATTTCCGGCCCAGGCCACCCCCACTTTTGAAACAGAACCCCCTCGACTTGTCTCATGCACCCGACGCATCCAGTATGCTGAAGCATCGACTGAAACAGACAAATAGCCACTTTTTCTTGGCACTGTGGCAACAGTGGTATTGAAGTGAAAAGGCAAACTCATGATGCCAGTCCAAACATCAAAAGAACAAGGAATTGCTGACTTTTGATCTGCCACAATAAATTCGCAGCCTGGAAAATTGTGCTGAAGCAAAGAGAACGCCTCTGCTCGACAATCCATCGCCACTTTGATGCCACGTTCGCAAAGCAGCGGCAAGTAACGAACCATCATGACGGTGTCACCCAACCCCTGCTCCCCATGCACCAATAGCTTTTTGCCCATCAAATCTTCACCTTGCCAACGGACTTGGTTCAACAGATAGGGATTGATGGAACGGTGCGCTTCTGGCATGTGGTACCGACACTCCAGCAATCTGAAACCCTCGGCGTAATAGTCTCGGGCCAGTTCAACACATGCCAGGGAATAGGTGGCCTCCGGATCCAGAATGTGATTTTGGTGAAACGCGATACCCAAGTCTTTTACGACGTCATGCCTGCCCGCTTCAAAGTAGACCCCGTACGCGTTGATGAACAATGACAGATCAAATACACACTTTTGCAGCGCCTTGTCAAAGTACGCCAAGGCCTCTTCTATCGGATACCCAGCTGCATGGCACATATACCCGGAAAACACCAGATATTCGATGCAGTCAGCGTCATCCAAACTGGAGATATCAAATTGGCTAAGTAACTGGTATGCCTCGCGAAACCGATTGACTTGATAACAGGCGGTGCATGCCGTCATCAACAAACGATAGTCATTACTCGCCAGATTTCCATCCAAAATGCGCTGGTAGCCCGCTGCATTTGCGCCGGTGAAGATCTCAACATAAGCCAAGCGCTTTTCAAGCTCCAACCGGTTTGCTTGGAGAGCATCGGATTTCAGCAACCAATCCGCCAAAGCCTCCAACGTCATGCCCGGCGCACTTGCATACGCCTTCAGCCCGTCCACCGTCACCGTCAACGGGTCATCTGCAAGTGGGGGACAGGGCTCGGGAGTACGGGCCCCTCTCTTACGGATCGCTCCGATTTGGGCAAGCAACGCAGAAATCAGTTTCATATTGGCCACAAAAAAACCACCCAGTCGGGTGGTTTTCTTTTTAACAGCTTTGAACTTCTGTGAAGGCTTGAGCAGGGGTTGCCACAGTCAAGCCATGGCAACGACCACATCAACCCCGGCAAGAACCGGGCATCAGACTGGTAGGGCTGCCGTTGCATGCCCATGAAGTAATAGAGCGAGAAGGGGCTGAGCCAGTAATGGCTGGACTCAAGGTCACCGTGACGCCAGCAATGTCAGACGCCCCTGAGACCGTAACGATACCGGTCGAGTCAGCAACCGCCACAGTCCCGGCATACTTAGAAGTTGTGGTTGTAGCGCATGAGCTGTAATTGGTTGAAGAACTGGTTCCGACAATTTCAGACACGCAAGTGCGAGCAGAGCTGGCAGCCAAAACCACTTCAGACACTTTGGCCTTCTTCGTGTAGTCCTGGTAAGCAGGCAAGGCCACCGCAGCCAAAATGCCGATGATCGCCACAACGATCATCAACTCGATCAGGGTAAAACCCTTTTGAATGGAACGATTCATACTGAACTCCTTGAGGGGGCGCCAACATTGGCGTGTGGTGACGCTGCATTTTTCGTGCCTCGCCTGTTCGCCGCGAACACCCACCAAAACCCGTACCAAAAGACACCAAACACTTACAAATTTTGTCACCCAACCCAATGGCATGACAAAAATGGGCGGCCACAGGATAATGACGGCAGCCAATATTGCCGACCCCTGACCACGCATAAATTTATAAAAAAATGGGCGTTAACGCAAAGCTGTATTGCGTAAACAGCTATTGTTTTATTTGACACACACCATGCGGACCTGCTTCAGGTCGGTGAGCCCCATGAGGGCTTTTTCCATGCCGTCCATTTTCAGGGTGCGCATACCGCTTTCCACGCAGACGGCAAACAACTCGGGGACTCGGGCCCTGTCCTGAATCAGTTGACGTAGCCGCTCGTCAGCCACCAGCAGTTCGTGCAAACCGACGCGGTCCTTGTAACCCGTCTCCCGGCATGTCTCGCAACCTTTCGGACGGTGCAGGTACAAGCGCCCATCCACGCCATGCTTGTGTCGCCAATGGGCCAAGAGGTCCTGCGCCGCCAACTCGGGGTTGGCGCGCCAAACCGACGTCTGACTCAGTTCCTGGGCGTATTCCGCGACAAAGCGTTGCATTTCGTCTTCGCTGGGCTCGTAGGCTTCTTTGCATTCGCACAATCTTTTGGCCAAACGCTGTGCCAAGATGCCCAGCAGGGCATCGGCAAAGTTAAATGGGTCCATGCCCATGTCGAGCAAGCGGGTGATGGACTCTGGTGCTGAGTTGGTGTGCAAAGTGGAAAAAACCAAGTGCCCTGTGAGGGATGCCTCAACTCCCATGCTCACGGTTTCTTTGTCTCGGCTTTCACCCACCATGATGATGTCCGGGTCTGCACGCAAAAAAGCACGCATCACCAACGCAAAGTCGATTCCCGCTTTTTTGTTGATCTGAACCTGCCTCAGACCTTTTTGCGTGATCTCCACAGGATCTTCAGCGGTCCATATTTTGGTGTCTGGCCTGTTCAGGTGACTGAGGATGGAATGGAGGGTGGTCGTCTTGCCCGATCCTGTCGGGCCACAGACATAAAACAAGCCATAGGGTTTGCTGACGGTGGTGAGCAAGCGCTGCATGTTGTCCGGAGCCAGCCCCAGCTTGTCAACCGGAATGGGGTCGCCTGCAGCCAGAATGCGCATGACAACGTCCTCGACGCCCCCTGCCGAAGGCAGGGTGGCCACACGAAGTTCAATGTCAAGAGGGCCAAACCTCTTGAATTTGATTTTCCCGTCTTGGGGTTTGCGCTTTTCGGAGATATCGAGATCGCACATGATCTTGACGCGCGCCACAAACGCATCGCGGTATGCAGCAGGCACCTCGGCATATGGCTGCAAAGAACCGTCGATGCGAAACCGAACACTGGCCTTGGCTTTGCCCGGTTGAGGTTCGAAGTGGATATCTGAAGCGCCCTGCCGATGCGCCTCCACAATGACTTTGCTGACGAATTTCACCAGTTCGTTGTCCTGGGCAGCGGTTGCCAAGCCAGGCGGGGCGGCGTCATCTTCGTCCTCGGCCAACGGCCCATCTGCCAGGAGGTCATCCGGACCATAAGGCTCGGAGGTGGGGCCCAACAGCTGAGCCATGGTCAAGGCAAACTCATTGGCGGTGGTCACGGCAAATGACAGCCTGGGAAATTGAGGAAATACCTGTGGCACCTGCCTGGAATTGCGTGCGGCTTCGGGATCAATGGCCAAGATGAGCAGCCCATCAGGCCCTTCTTCCAAAGGCAGCCATTGGCATTCAGAAACAAATTCAGCTTTCAGCTTGCCGTGAAGCGGTTCCGAACGCATGCGCTTGCTGTCAAAACCAACATAGGGCACTCCGAAAAAATGCGCCAAAGACCGCCCAAGCTGTGCGGGGGACACGTGCATCTCGGTCATCAGCACCTGCTCAATGTGTGTGCCTTCACTCCTGGCCTTTGCCATGCCTTGAGCCAACTCGTCGCCGGTGAGCACGCCATTCACCACCAAGCCTGCATACTTGGAGACCGCTGGCCAAGCCTTGGCATGAGCCGCCTCGATACGATGCCGAATGGCCGAAGACAACGTCTGACACAACCGGCTCACACCCTCCTGCGCCAAGGTGGAAAATGGCCTATCGTCCCGCGTGTTGACCACCTGCAACACGCCCACCAGATCGGTGCCTCTCAAGATGGGAGCCACCAGCATTTGGCGGGTACGGTAGCCAGAGCGCCGGTCCACCTCTTTCAGAAAACGCAAGTCCGGATCTATCCGGTGCAATGCGGCCTCGTCGTACACATCTGCAATGTTCAGCGTCTTGTGACTGACGGCCACAAACCCGGCAATGCTCTGCGTGGTGAGAGGAAGCTTGAGGTCTTTGGCAGTGTTGAGCCCTGTTTTCACACGAGAAACAATGGCTGTTTTCTCTGGGTTCAACACATACAGTGTCAACCTGTCAGCCCCCAGCAGCTCACAAATGTCCCCGCTCAGATCGCCCATGAGCTGATCCAGGTTTTCGGCTTCATGGATGCGCGTGGTCAGCGCCTGCAGGTCTCGAAAGAACTGAACCTCCACCGGCGTTGCCTTTGTGTTCACAGCACCCACTCCTGCCCCTCCTTCAGCCATGTGATACGCCAAGGTTTCAGCCCTTTGGCCTGACGTGCTTCATTCAGATTTGAAACCTCTTGCATGATCCCTGCGGCCTCGGAGGGTTTGGTATGGGTGATGAAAATAGGACAGTCCACTTCGGGTCTCATCATGTCGAGTTGCACGCCCAGCATCCTGGGGCACAAGTGTTGGCTGATGGCAGCCAATCCCGCCTCGCGATCGCTGAAGGCCGTTTCGATCACCAAGACTCCCACTGACAACTGGTTCACGCGTGTCCAGAATGCCGGGTTGTGACCTGTGTCGCCGGAAAACACCCATTGCGAGGCACCAAGCCCATCAGGGGAAAGTGCATAACCCACGGCAGGCACCGTGTGGACCGCAGGCAAGACCTCAACGTTCACACCAGACACCGAAAGCTGCTGCCCAACGCTCAAGGCATGAAAAACAACAAAAGGTGCATCGGGACTGGGCAAGCGAGAAAAGTCCGGCCAAATCAGGTCATTGAATACGTGAGTGCGCAATGCCGCCAACGTCTCAGGCAATGCATAAACCCTCAAAGGCCCTCTTCGCCGAGCCCCCACCGAGTCAAGCAAAAGCGGCAGAGCAACGATGTGATCCAAGTGCACATGCGTGAGGAGCACATCCTCAATCTGCACCATTTCGCTCAGCGTCAGGTCGCCCACACCGGTTCCGGCATCCACCAGCAATTGCCCGTTCACCAGAAACGACGTGGTCCTCGCATGCTGGGCAATTGCGCCAGAACACCCCAGCACTCTCACATGCATGCCAGTGGGGCTCCGATGGGGCGGACTGTTTGGGTTCATTTGGTGTGAAACCGCGTGGTGCCGTCCCAGTCCGAGGCGGGAGAAGCGGATCGGCATGCGTTGACGCGTTTGGCGTAGTGCGCATAGAGTGGGCGAGAAGGGTATAGCCTTTCCAAATTGAGCAAATGAACCTCACACACCTCCCAGTCCTGCGCCCTGAATGCCTGGAGCAGTCTTGCCCAAAGCCGCAGCTCACCTTGGAGGTCAGCATCGGTCTGTCCCATGGCTGGGCACAAGATGGTGTAGATGGTGACGATTTTCTCCCGGCCTTTCACTTGAACCCTGTCCACTTCCTGCCACGCAAACTGAGGGGCTTGACGGCGGGTGTCCTCACTGATCACCCAATCAAGGCCGTAATGCCGCGTCAACCCCTCCAATCGGGACGCCAAATTGACCGCATCCCCCATCACGGTGTAGCTGCGACGAATGTCAGAGCCCATGTCTCCCACGAACATCGGGCCAGTGTTCAATCCAATGCCAACGCCGATTTGAGGCCATCCTTTGAGCGCGTGTTCGCGATTGACGTCGTCGAGAACCCTCACCATTTCCAGCGCAGCACTGACCGCCATGACAGCGTGGCTTTTGTCGTCAATCGGTGCGCCCCAGAACGCCATGATGCAGTCACCCATGTACTTGTCGATGGTGCCCCGGTGAAATCTTACGACCTGAGTCAATCTGCTGAACAAGGCGTTCAACAATGCCTGCAGTTCAACAGGCGCCATGTTCTCGGACAACTCGGTAAACCCTCGAATGTCACAGAACATCACGGTCAACTCACGAGACTCCGCCCGCATGGTGTACCGATCCGGGTCCTCGACCATCTCGGCAACCAACTCCGGTGGGACATAAGACCCAAACAGCTGGGCCAAGTCTCGCTTGGAACGGCTTTCCACAAAGTAGCCATAGCTCATGTTCAACGCATAAGCGGTCAGCAACAAGAACAAGATCGTGGCCTGAGGCAACACCAGCCCTTGCGCCTGGTAAAGCCACAGGTCCAAAAAGACCAGCAACAACAGCACCCCAGAACCCATCAGTGTGGCACGAGCTGCGCTCAGCAATGGCAACCCCACGGCCAATAGCGCCCCGACCAGCAGCACCACAGCCAACTCATACCCCAGCGCATAGTCGGGCTTGACCAGCATGCGCCCATCCAGAAACGCCGACAACAAATTGGCATGAACCTCCACACCTGGATACGCCAAACCCACAGGGGTCACCCGCAAATCCAACAGACCAGGGGCAGTTGTGCCCACCAGCACAATTTTGTCTTTCAGTGCAGCAGCCGACACCCGGCCAGACAAAAGGTCTGACGCCGGCACATAGCGAAAGGCGCCACCTGCGGCCCCCCCCATCTGGCGGTAAGGCACCAAAGTACTGACCTTTTGGTCTACGGGAATGGCCATTCCCTTTTCACCCTGCCTGAGCACCACGCTCTCCAGACCTTGATAACCTTTGGGTAAGAAACGCGTTGAAGGGAACCCCGGCTCCACTGAGCTGTTTGCGGTCAACTGCCTCAATACCGCCAGAGACAGTGACTCGTAGTGCTTTCCCTCGTGCTCGGCAATGAGTGGAACTGACCGTACCACCCCATCTCGGTCCGTGATGGCATTGAAGAAGCCGGCTGATGACGCCGCCCGAGTCAACTCGGGCAAGTTGGCACCGTACCCAGTCCACTGGGTAAAAGAAATGGGAGCGCCTTTCAAAGCAGCCGCAGGGAACACAGGCGAAGGTAACAGGCCCGACTTGCGCCCACCGCGGTCGCTGGTGAAGTAATAACCCAATACAACCGGCCGGTTCCTCAAGGCGTTGGCAAAAATGGCATCGTGATCCAGTGATGGGCTGATGGCCTGGAGTTGATCGGCAAATTCAGGCACTCGATTTAGTGGCCCACTTGCCAGCCGCTTGAGTTGCGTCAGCCCGGAGCTTTCGTCAGGCTCCGCAAACACCATATCAAAGGCGACCACCGCAACCTGCTGTCGGGAAAAGAGCTCGTCAAGCATTGACGCCAGCTTGTTGCGCGGCCACGGCCATCGCCCCTGCTCAGCCAAACTCTGTTCGTCAACATCGACAATGACGATTCGCTCGTCCAGGGTCCGAGGCATGGTGAGCCTCAGCCGCGTGTCATAGATCAGATCATCTATGCGGTCCAGCAACCCCAGGCGCACCACCCCAAAGATGTGCAACACCGCCAAAACCAATGGAAGCAAAGTCACCGCCATGCGCGGCAGGTGCTTGCGGTACATATGTGCGCGGACCTGACGGAGGCTTTGTTGTCAGAGGGTGACAAACTGCATTTTGGTACCCGCTAACTCCAACACATCCCCGTTCTTGAGCACTTGAGGCTCAACCCCCAAGGGGACATCGTTAAGTGTGGGACGGTTTTGCCCCTCCACAAGCGCGACCACATAGCCATGAGGCCTGCGAGTGATGGCAGCAACCGCTACCCCGGGCTTGCCCAGTGTGGTGACCACCTTGACCAGTACAACTTCACGGCCAGCTGCCGCACCTGAAATCACCTTGATGGCGGCTCCCCCCGGCATCGGAGGCTCGACTGAGGCCATGGTGTTAGGCCGAATCACCATGGTTTTCTCAAACCCGGCACCCGTCTGCTCGTTCAAAAACTTGATCTTGTGCTTGCCAATTTCAATGGTGTCATTGTGCTTGAGCAACTGCTTCTTGATGGCTTTCCCATTGATATAGGTCCCGTTGGTGCTGTTCAGGTCTTCGATATGAACATCTGCCCCCGTCATCTGAAAAACAGCGTGTTCGCCACTGACCGCCAAATTGTCAATCACCACATCGTTGTATGGCCGCCGACCCAGCGTGGTACGGTCCTTGGTCAACTGCACCTCTTTGATGACAACTCCGTCAATAGAGATGATCATTTTCGGCATGGCCGGCTCCAATCTGTTCTTTTTTCATGCATGCCAAAAGCTCAGGCCCTTCGCAATATCCGGGAAAAAAAGCTCTGAGCCCCTGATTCTGCCTTTGTGCCAATCAGTATGACGGAAATATTGTCACGCCCCCCAGCCTCGTTGGCCGCTCGAATCAATGCGTCGGCACGCTCCTGCAACGTCATCTTGGAAGACAACACTCGACCCAAGTCTTCATCGTCAACCATGTCACTCAATCCATCAGAACACATCAGGTAGATGTCACCCAGTTCAGGGACGTGCTCCACGATGTCAACGGATACCCCCTCTTCCACCCCCAACGCACGCGTGACCAAGTTTTTGTGCGAAGCCACCTTGGCCTGCTCAGGAGTCAACAACCCGGCCTCCAACTGCTCCTGAAGCAAGGAATGGTCTTTGGTCAACTGAAGCAGCGATGAATTCCGCCACACATAGCATCGCGAATCGCCCACATGGGCCAACAGCACACGTCCCGCATTGAAAACCCCCACCACAATGGTGGTACCCATGCCACTGAACTGAGGATTGGCGTTGGCTGCGTTGTAAATGGACTGATTGGCATTGACCACACAAACTTCAATCGCGTGCTTGATGTCCCCTGCGGTGCGCTGAGGGGTGGCTTCGCTCAGCCACCGTGACAGCTCTGCCTTGACAAACGTCACGGCCATGGCACTGGCGATCTCCCCCGCGTTGTAGCCCCCCATGCCATCGGCAAGCACAGCCACCCCTTGAAGGGGCTCAACCGCAACAGAGTCCTCATTGTTCTCCCTCAAAAGCCCGGGATCTGTCAGTCCGACATATTCAAAGTTCATGCAGGCCTTTCAGGTGCGGTAGGCATGATGACGGTGGTCGCAAAATCATCCGAGCCCAAGGGCTGAGTTTCACCAAACGAGTTGAAGCTCTGGGCCAAAGACCCAGAAAGGTGATCTGAAGGCTTCAGGGAATTCCGGAGGTCAGCGGCCATGTGCCCTCCTCGGGCATATCGCACATCCAAGCTCTTGGAGAGCGCCTTGGACACAACTGTCGCCAGCGCAGCAGAAATATCAGGGCGAACGCTTCGAACATCTGGCGCGGGCTCGTTGGCGATTTTGAACATCAATTCGGCCATGGATTCTGCGCGAAACGGCAACACACCCGTCAACAGCTGAAATGCCATCACTCCCAATGAGTACAGATCGGAACGGCCATCTACCTTTTTGCCCGCAATTTGCTCGGGGGACATAAAACTTGGGGTTCCGAGCACCATACCCGTTCTGGTGCGGCTTGCATCTGTGACCCGGGCAATACCAAAGTCGGTGACCTTGACACTATCCGAAACCGCATCGTACATAACGTTCGCAGGCTTGATGTCCCTGTGCACCACATTCAGTTGGTGTGCGTAATCCAATGCGTCTGCCACCCGAGCCAAGATTGAAACCACTTGGGGTACTGGCAGCAATTGGCCCACCCGGGTGTGCTCCGACAAATCCCGCCCCTTGAGAAACTCCATGGCGATATAGGCCAGCTCCTGGTCTTCTCCCGCATCGAAAATGGTAACGATATGCTGGTGCTGCAAGCGGCCTGCCGTTTCGGCTTCTCTGAAAAACCTTTGACGGGCATCATCCAGTTCGCCTCCTTCAAACTCACGCGCCAAAGCCATGGTTTTGATCGCCACCACACGACCAATTTTGGGATCCTTGCCCAAATAGACCACGCCCATAGCCCCTTTTCCAAGTTCTTTTTCCACTTGGTAGCGCCCCAGCATGGGCTTTTCAATGCCTGCCTCGCCCACCACGACGGTGGAAACGGGATTCGCACCATTGCCGCCCAACATCACGGTGTCTGACAAAGCTTTGACCCTTTTGAGCTTGTTCTGCAGGTCTCTATAGTTCTTGTCGTAGGTGGCCATATGCAGATAAACCGCTTCGGCCTTGTTGAACTGCCTTTTGCGCTCGAAATCCAGTGCAAGGTTGAGAAGGTTGTCCATCACCGCATCGCTCAAAGGCACGCGACGGAAGCGATCAAAGGCCATGTCAAGCTGCCCTTGACCTTGCAAGGCCAACCCCATCATGCGATTGGTTTCAGCCGACTCTTCATCCGACTTCAGCTTGCCCGCCTCGGTCACCAAGTACCGTTTCGTGGTGATCCCCAAATAACCCAACACAAGAGCAGAAGCAGGCAACACCAGCGGAATCCAAACGTGTTGGCGTGACAGCATCACGTATTCTGTCAGCAGCAGCAAAACCCACAAAACCGCTGAAACCCCTGCCGCAGCGCCTCCGCCCAATTTGGGCAGGGCAAACATCAGATAAAGCGCGACCACCAGAAAGACGGCCAACTGAACCCCGTCTGCCCACTCAGGTTTGGCGAAAAAATGGTTGCTCAGAAAACTCGACACCTCGTGAGCCATCAAAGCCGCTGGGGACATGGCCGAGCCAACCGGCGTGGAGAACTGATCCCCTACGCCTGCAGCGGTTGCACCGATGACCACAACCTTCCCTGCATATTTGCTGATCGGGATCTTCCCTGCATACACGTCGTAAAAAGAATCTGTGACAAAAGCCGACCCGTTTGCCTCGTCTTGGTAATACTGGGGGCGTATCGCACCCACGGCATCCACGGGGATGCGCATCCCCTCTAACCCAAGCACACCGTCTGACTGCCATACCGCAGCCTTGACATCCAAGTTCAATGAGTGCGCCGCAGCCAGCAGGCCCAGACTGGGAAGCAAACGCCCGCCGTGGTCAAGAAACACCGGACTGCTGCGTACCACACTGTCAACGGGATCATTGATTTGATTGAGATGCCCCACGGCCACCGCCTGCCGCGCCAAAGTCGGCAGGGGCAACTGGATTGCATCCGAAGGCTGGAACAGGCTGTCAAATCGCTCCGAGCCTATCGATGTGACGTAGGCTGGTAGGTCAGGATCAGGCCGCCCAAGACCTGCGCCCAACGTTGCAACCGAAGGCAACAACACATTGCCAGCGAGCCCAAGGCTCTCTGAGAGCTGTCGGTCGCTGTCCAAACCTCGCTTTGCTTCGTTCACCAAGCCCTTCAGTTGCACAACCCAAGGCTCTGACTCGGGTGCCCCGGCAAGGGCCCGCTCCATTTGTTGCACATACTTCAAGCCCGCATCAGCTTGCGGCTCAAAAAAGAATGTGGTGTGAACAATGGTTTTTGCCTTGGCTGCAGCCAAGGCATCCAACATCTTGGCATGGATATCACGGGACCATGGCCAGCGCCCGATATTGCGCAGACTCTGATCATCAACGGCCAAAATCACCACCTTGTCACTCGGGCGGCGATCGGTTTGCGTAGACCCGAAGTCGTAAAACCGCCGCTCCAAACGATCAAAGAAATATGAGCCTTGATGAATCAGCAGCACCGCCAAAAGAATCAGCAAGGCGGCCAGCCAATCTGAACGCCAAAAGGTTATCCCTTGCCTGCTCCGCCGTGTCTTCATGGCTTGCCTCGCACTTTGGACTGATGTAACCGCTCCAGCGTCAAAGAGCGGCGTTCTGGGCTTTCCTCTTCATCATGAGCCCCAACCCGAGAACCACCAAGGCGCCCACCACGCCAGCTCCGTAACCCACCCACGGCCCCAAATCTGGCTTGGTCGCCCCAACGGCGGACGACGCCAAATAAGGCAGCACAGCGGGATCAGTTACCACCATGGTCCCGGCAATCCAGCCCAACAACATGCCTCCCAGCACAATGATGACGGGAAAACGCTCCATCAATTTGATCACCATTTGGCTGCCCCACACAATGATGGGAATGCTGACCAGCAGACCAAACACGACCAGCGGAATTTTGTGATTCCCCCCCACACCTTCGGCTGCACCGGCAATCGCAATGACGTTGTCGATGCTCATGACCAAGTCGGCAACGATCACCGTTTTGACAGCCGCCCACAATTTGTCACTGGACTCGATATTGCTGTGCTCATCCTCGTCATCAGGGGCCAACAATTTCACACCAATCCACAACAACAGCGCAGCCCCCACGACTTTCAAGTAGGGAATGGCGAGCAATGCCAAGGCAAAGATGATCAGGATAACCCTGAGCAGAATGGCCCCTGCAGTCCCCCACAAAATGCCCAAACGTCGCTGAGCAGGCGGCAATTTGCGACAAGCCAAAGCAATGACCACCGCGTTGTCTCCGCCCAACAAAATATCAATCATGATGATCTGGCCGACGGCAAGCCAGAACTGGGCTGTCAATAACTCTTCCACCGGTCGTTCTCCAAAAAAAATGGCAGCGAAACAAGCGCTGCCATTTTCATCCAATGTGACCAAGCCATGTGTGCGGCCCGTCACCGTTGTTGCGTCAGAGCATGGCTTTGAGCAATTTCGCCATTTCGGATGGGTTGCGGGTCACTTTAAAGCCGCACTCTTCCATCACTGCCAGTTTGGCATCCGCTGTGTCAGCGCCGCCAGAAATCAATGCACCTGCATGGCCCATGCGCTTGCCGGGAGGCGCGGTCACACCGGCAATGAAGCCAACGATAGGCTTCTTCATGTTGGCTTTGCACCAACGAGCGGCTTCCGCTTCGTCGGGACCACCGATTTCGCCAATCATGATCACGGCATCGGTGTCGGGATCGTCATTGAACGCACGCATCACATCGATGTGCTTCAGACCGTTGATGGGGTCACCACCAATACCCACAGCACTGGACTGTCCCAGGCCAATTTCGGTCAGCTGAGCCACGGCTTCGTAGGTCAGCGTGCCAGAGCGAGACACCACCCCGATGCGACCTTTGCGGTGAATGTGGCCGGGCATGATGCCAATCTTGATTTCATCAGGCGTGATCAAACCGGGACAGTTGGGACCCAACAAAAGGGTTTTCTTGCCGCCTGCGGCTTCTTTGGCCTTCATGCGGTTGCGCACTTCCAACATATCCCGCACCGGGATGCCTTCGGTGATGCAGATGGCCAGATCCAGATCGGCCTCCACAGCTTCCCAAATGGCAGCGGCGGCACCTGCAGGTGGCACATAAATCACAGAGACGGTGGCACCCGTTTCAGACGCAGCTTCTTTGACAGAGGCGTAGATTGGGATGTCAAAAATCTTCTCACCGGCCTTCTTGGGATTCACACCCGCCACGAAGCACTCTTTGCCGTTGGCGTATTCCTGGCACTTCTCGGTGTGAAATTGCCCGGTTTTGCCAGTGATGCCCTGGGTGATGACTTTGGTGTTTTTGTTGATGTAAATGGACATGACGGCTCCTTACTTGACGGCTGCAACCACTTTTTGGGCCGCCTCGGCCATGGTGTCGGCACTGATGATAGGCAGACCGGATTCGGCAAGCATTTTCTTGCCGAGTTCTTCATTGGTGCCTTTCATTCGCACCACCAGTGGCACTTGCAGGTTCACGGCTTTGCAAGCGGTGATCACGCCCGTGGCGATGGTGTCGCACTTCATGATGCCGCCAAAGATATTGACCAGAATGGCCTTGACCTTGGGGTTTTTCAGCATGATCTTGAAGGCTTCTGTCACCTTTTCAGGGGTGGCACCGCCACCCACGTCCAGGAAGTTGGCTGGCTCTGCGCCGAACAACTTGATGGTGTCCATGGTGGCCATGGCAAGACCAGCACCGTTCACCAAACAGCCGATGTTGCCGTCCAGGCTGATGTAGGCCAAATCAAACTTGGAAGCCTCGATTTCTGCTGGGTCTTCCTCGTCCAAATCGCGCAAAGCCACGATTTCGGGATGACGGAACAGGGCGTTGGAGTCAAAGTTGAACTTTGAATCCAGAGCCATCAATTGGTTTTTGCTGTCGCGGTTGAGTGGGTTGATCTCCACCAGAGACGCATCGGTGTCCATGTAGCACTTGTAGAGCTTCTGGAACAAGTCGATGGCTTGTGCAGTGGATTCGGCGGGCAAACCAATGCCATTGGCAATTTTGGCAGCCTGCTCATCGCCCAAACCGGTCAGCGGGTCGATGAATTCGGTGATGATTTTTTCAGGGGTGGAATGGGCCACTTCCTCAATGTCCATACCGCCTTCGCTGGAGGCGATGAAGGCCAGTTTCTGCGTGGTGCGATCGGTCACAATCGACACGTAATATTCCTTCTGGATGTCAGCACCGTCCTCGATGTACAGACGACGCACCTTTTGGCCTTCGGGGCCGGTTTGGTGGGTCTTGAGTTGCATGCCCAGAATTTCGCCCGCGATGCGTTTGACGTCTTCAATGGTCTTGGCGACTTTGACACCACCGCCCTTGCCACGGCCACCGGCGTGGATCTGAGCTTTCACCACCCACACCGGCCCACCGAGTTTCTGTGCGGCTTCAACAGCCTCTTGAACGGTGAAAGCGGGAATGCCGCGCGGAACGGGCACACCGAAATTGCGCAAGATTTCCTTGCCTTGGTACTCATGAATCTTCATGGATGGTCTCTCAAGAGTCGACAGTGAAAGCGTCGGCCAGACATTCGGCGATTCATCGGCAAGTCGTGTGTGTTCAGCCGCTGCACGGAGTCACAAAATGTGGGCGCGTGACGCACCGACGCGGAATGTATCATGGTGCGACGCACAATTCTTGTGCCAGACTGACAAGCAATTTCATAGCATACATGCGCATGCGCGCATGTATTTCAAAAAAGAGTCCCCCATGGCACGTGTTTTCATAGATGGTGAGGCTGGCACAACCGGCTTGCAAATTCGCGAACAGCTGGCCGCTGCGAACGGCATCGAATTGTTGAGCATCGCGCACGAAGACCGCAAAAATCCCGATGCCAAAAAGGCCCTGCTGGCGCAGGCCGATGTGGTCATCTTGTGCTTGCATGATGACGCGGCCCGCGAAACGGTTGGGCTGGTTGATGCGCTGGATGCCGACGGGCAGGCATCACCCCGGGTCATCGATGCATCCACGGCACACCGGGTGGCACCCGGCTGGGTGTATGGTTTTCCCGAGTTGTCGGCGTCCCAACGCGATGCAGTGATCAGCGCCCGACGCGTGGCCAACCCAGGTTGTTACGCCACGGGAGCGATATCCCTGCTGCACCCATTGATTGCCAGTGGCGTGCTGCCCGCCGACCATCCCGTGGTGCTGCCTGCGGTCAGTGGCTATTCGGGCGGTGGCCGCTCCATGATCGAAGCCTACGAGACGGGTGCGGCACCTCTTTTCGAGTTGTATGCCTTGGGTCTTGCGCACAAGCACATCCCGGAAATCATGGCCATGACGGGACTGACCCGCCGCCCTGTGTTTGTGCCGTCGGTCGGAAACTTCCGTCAAGGCATGCTGGTCCAGTTGCCTTTGCATCTGGATACCCTGCCCGGCCACGTCACGGCCGACGACCTGCACCAAGTGCTTGCGAATCACTACGCGCCCAGCTTGTCGAAGGGGGGAATGGTCAACGTGCTGGCCCCCACGGACTCGGGCAAGCTGGACGCACTGGCCCTGAACAACACCAACCAACTGGAAATTCGCGTCTTTGGAAATGCCGCGCATCGCCAAGCCGTGCTGGTGGCGCGACTGGACAACCTGGGCAAGGGCGCCAGCGGGGCCGCCGTGCAAAACCTGAAGTTGATGCTGGGCCTCCGGTAGCATTCATTTTGGTAGCTGTCAACGCTTGAATGGCAAGCGATTCAGGTCAAATATTCACTGAATATCGAACTCGCCTTCCCCCGGGTCAGTGCGCAGCACACGGCTCACGACCCTGGGGTCAAACCCCCGACCCAGCAGAAACCTGGCCTGGGCCGCACGGCCTTTTGCATCAACCGCTGGCTGCCCGAACTTTTTCTGCCACACCGCCGTCGCCCGAGCCAGCTCGGTCTGCGCCAAACCCGCCACAGTGGCCTCTACCAAGTCTGAGGCCAACCCTTTGGCCTGCAGTTCCTGCTTCAAGCGCCTGACGCCCATGCGGGCCGCCTTGCGGTGCACCACACTGTGGGCAACACGTTCCTCGCTGATCCAGCCTTGGTCACTCAGGGCTGCCAGCAAGGCTGGCAAATCGTCTTCTGGCCCCGCATGCGGGCCGAGCTTTTTCAGCAACTCGGCCTGTGAATGTTCGCGCTGGGCCAAGGCTTTCAGCGCACGGCCTTTGAGCGAGAGGGCTTGTGCAGGACGACTCATTCGGCGCCGGCGTCCTTGCTCTGGGAGGCTGCGGGCAACAGAGGAACGCCCAACGCGGCCCTGACCTTGTTTTCGATTTCGTGGGCCAAGGCCTTGTTTTCGCGCAGGAATTCACGCGCATTGTCTCGACCCTGACCGATTTTTTCGCCCTGATAGGCGTACCACGCTCCGGATTTCTCGATCAGGTTGTTGGCCACAGCCAGGTCAATGATTTCACCTTCCCGGCTGATGCCCTGGCCATACATGATGTCGAACTCGGCGGTTTTGAAGGGCGAAGCCACTTTGTTCTTCACCACTTTCACCTTGGTTTCGCTGCCTGTGGTCTCGTCACCTTTCTTGATGGAGCCCACGCGGCGAATGTCCAAGCGCACCGACGCATAGAACTTCAGCGCGTTGCCACCGGTGGTGGTCTCGGGGCTGCCAAACATCACACCGATCTTCATGCGGATCTGGTTGATGAAGATGACCGTGCAGTTCGCCTTTTTGATGGTGGCGGTCAGCTTGCGCAGCGCCTGGCTCATCAGGCGGGCTTGCAGGCCGGGCAGGCTGTCGCCCATTTCGCCTTCCAGTTCGGCTTTGGGCGTGAGTGCCGCCACCGAGTCCACGATGATGAGATCCACTGCGGCCGAGCGCACCAGGCTGTCGACGATCTCCAACGCTTGCTCGCCAGTGTCTGGCTGGGAAATGAGCATGTCTTGCAAGTTCACGCCCAAGGCCTGCGCGTATTGGATGTCCAGCGCGTGTTCGGCATCCACAAAAGCACAGGTGCCGCCGAGCTTTTGCATTTCAGCCACCACCTGCAACGTGAGCGTGGTTTTGCCTGACGACTCGGGGCCATAAATTTCGATCACACGGCCGCGAGGCAAGCCCCCCACGCCCAGGGCCACATCCAGCCCCAGTGAGCCGGTGGACACCACCTGGATGTCTTCAATCACCTCACCGGCCCCCAACCGCATGATGGTGCCTTTGCCAAACTGCTTTTCGATCTGCGCCAGGGCGGCTTGCAGGGCTTTGGCTTTTTCGGCGTTGACGGGTTTGGCGGTGGGTTCCATGGCTGTCCTCGATCGGTGTGGGTTGTACAGGGCATCTCTGTTTTTTCCAACAGGCTGGATGCGTGTACAGCAGTGTAATCAGTCACTACCGAGTCTGCACACAATATTTCGTCAGTTTGCCTGATCAAATAACACCATGACCTCGTTTGCCCCCTCTCCCAGTCTTTCGCCCTTGCGGTGGCGGCACAGCCACCTGGGGCACCTCCTTGTCCTGGCACACCAGCGTTTTGAAGAACGCGTGCTGGCCCTGATGACCTCGGATGTGGACGCACCCCTGGCGCTGTCCAACCTCGCTGCACGGGCACAAATCGGGGCAGCCCACGTTCACATCACCCGCCATTTGCCATTTGAAGGGGCACGGCTGACCGATCTGGCCCAAAGCGCCCGGATGACCAAGCAAGCCATGGGCGATCTGGTGGACCAATGTGTGGCGTGGGGCCTGGTGGAGCGTCGCCCTGACCCCCTGGACCGGCGTGCGCGACGGGTGTGCTTTACCTCGCTGGGTCATGAATGGCTGACAGCCTTCGGTCGCGCGGTGGCCCACGCCGAAGCGGAATTCCGGGCCCAGGTGGGTGACGATGTGGCCACCGTGGTGGCCTTGGGCCTGGAAGCGTATGCCGTGGATGGATGAACGCCTGCACGTACCGCCGAACGGGGGAAAGCCCGGGCCGATGACGGCCCCCATGGCCCCTAAAATGCCGCCCATCAGCAGATGGCGCGACGCCCCACACGCGCCCCAATAGGGAAAACCGGATGCGAATCCTGATAGCAGAAGACGACCAAGTGCTGGCTGATGGCCTGCTGCGCACCCTGCGCGCAGCCGGTGCCGCCGTGGACCATGTGGCCAGTGGCAGCGAAGCCGATGCCGCGTTGATGACCAACAACGAGTTCGACCTGCTCATTCTCGACCTCGGGTTGCCGCGCATGCACGGCCTGGAAGTGCTCAAGCGCCTGCGCTCCCGGGGCTCCACGGTCCCCGTGCTCATATTGACCGCCGCAGACAGTGTGGAAGAACGCGTCAAAGGCCTGGACTACGGGGCCGACGACTACATGGCAAAGCCGTTCAGCCTGCAGGAGCTGGAAGCCCGCGTCCGAGCCCTCACCCGCAGGGGCATGGGAGGCGCCAGCAGCACCATCAAACACGGCCCGCTCGTTTATGACCAGGCCGGCCGAGTGGCCACCATTGACGGCAAGATGGTGGAACTGTCCGCCCGAGAACTCGGGTTGCTGGAAGTGCTGCTGCAACGCGCAGGCCGCTTGGTCAGCAAAGACCAGCTGGTGGAGCGCCTGTGCGAATGGGGCGAAGAGGTGAGCAACAACGCCATCGAGGTGTACATCCACCGCCTGCGCAAAAAGATCGAGAAAGGCCCCATCCGCATTGCCACCGTGCGCGGCCTGGGCTACTGCCTTGAAAAAATCCCCGGCTGACGACCCCTCGGGCCTCACAGCCTTCGGGTTGTTTCAGCGCGAAAAGCGCAGCCTGTTCGGGGAAATCCTGGACTGGATGCTCACCCCCTTGCTGCTGCTGTGGCCGCTCAGCTTGGCCCTGACTTGGTGGGTGGCCCAGGGCATCGCCGGCAAACCGTTTGACCGGGCGCTGGAATACGACCTGCAAGCGATTGCCCAGTTCGTGGTGGTCAAACAAGGCAAGGTTCAGCTCAACCTGACCGGGCAGGCCCGGGACATCCTTCGGGCCGATGACGCCGACTTGGTGTATTACCAGGTGCGGGGCTTCAAAGGCGAGCACATCAGCGGGGAGGCCGACTTTCCCAGTCCGCCTGACGATGTGGAGCCTGAGGCCGGCAAAGTGATGCTCCGCACCGACGCCATCCGGGGAGATGACGTGCGCGTGGCCTACACCTGGCTGCGCCACGAAGCCGACCCTGAACACCTGCTCCTGCTGCAGGTGGCCGAGACCCTGGCCAAACGCTCCACACTGGCCACCGAAATCATCAAAGGCGTGATGGTGCCGCAGTTCGTGATCCTGCCATTGGCCGTGTTGCTCGTGTGGCTGGCCCTGGTGCGCGGCATACGCCCACTGAACGACCTGGAGCAGCGCATCCGCGCCCGCAAGCCCGACGACCTGAGCCCATTGGACGAGTCTTTTGTGCCCGAAGAAGTGGCGCCGCTGGTGTCCTCCATCAACGACCTGCTCAACCGGCTGAAAGCCTCGCTGAGCACCCAAAAGCGTTTTTTGGCCGACGCCGCCCACCAGCTCAAAACCCCGCTGGCGGGTCTGCGCATGCAGGCCGACATGGCGCAGCGCGAAACGCGGCCCGAGGAAATTCACCGATCGCTCCAGCAGATTGCGCGCGCCAGCGTGCGCGCCACCCACACCGTGAACCAGTTGCTGGCCCTGGCACGGGCCGAAACCACGGGTCGCACCCTGCCCACCGCCACCATCGACTTGGCGCGCATCGTGACCGAGGTGGTGCAAGACTCGGTGCCGCGCGCGCTGGACAAGCAAATCGACCTGGGCTACGACGGCCCTCAAACCGTGCCCACCGAATGCCTGATGGACGGCAACCCCACGCTGCTGAGCGAGCTGGTGCGCAACCTGGTGGACAACGCCATCAACTACACACCCAGCGGCGGCGTGGTGACAGCCCGCGTGCTGGTGGACCCGTTCAGCGGGGTGCAAATCCTGCAGGTGGAAGACACCGGCATGGGCATCCCGGAAAACGAGCGCGAATTGGTGCTGCAGCCGTTTTACCGGGCGCTGGGCACCAACGTGGACGGCTCTGGCCTTGGACTGGCCATCGTGCACGAAATCGCCCAGCAACACGGGGCGGACATCAAGATGGAAGACGCCCACCCCGGGCGCCATCCCCCGGGCTTGCGGGTGGGGGTGAGATTCCACAACCCCAACCGCCCTAACGCGGACTGAATTCAGAGCTTTTTTAGGCTCTAACGCTTACCAGAAAAGCGTAAGTAGCTACTTTTTTTGGATCTTCCGGGCATTTGAGGTCTGGGCATCAGGTGGGGCCAGGTAGTTCTCACCGGTCACCACCGAACGCCCTGTTTGCTGCTCCAACTGCTGGCGAGCCTGCTTGGCAATGCGCCCACCCACCACCGCTGCGGTTTTGTTTTCGTTCAGACCTGTGGCCTGCTGCGTCTCAGCCACCTGCCGGGTGGACAGCTCGGCCAGCGCCGTGAAAATCAGTTCCGCCTCGCTCATGTGGTCGCGCAGGTTGTGGCTTTTCAGGTTTTTGGCGGCTTTGTGTTGCTGCACGCTCAGGCCCGACCACTCCTGGTGAATGAGGTTGGTGAGGATGGCGAACTCTTGCCCCGGCTGCACGCCGTGTTCCCGCCAGTAGTCGGTCAGCTTGTTGCGGGTTTCCTGGCCCGTCATACGCTGCTGGATCCACCTGTCGCTGCGCCCATGCTGCTGCCAGGTTTCGCGGGCGCGGTTCAGTGACAGCGCGGGATCGGCCAGCTCTTGCATGCGCTCGTACCCCACCTTGGCCAGCCACAGTTTGATGGGTTCGGCTTTGGGACTGGGCACAGACTGCACCAAGCGCAGCATGGTTTCGGCAGTGGCTGCATCGGTGAGGCGCTGCTTGCCATCGGGCGCGCGCATTTTCAACTGGTGACAACTTGTCACCACTTCACTGCCTTCTTTCAAAAGGCGGCGTTTTAGCTGGTTCCAGTACTTGCGCGCGGTCAAGTCATCGGGCTGCTGGGTCAGCACCTGCACCACATCCACCACCGAAAACCACCAGGTTTCGGTGGCCTCGTCGAACACACGGCGGATGGTCTGGCCGTCAAATTGAGCGGGAGAAATGGTCATGGTGCATTCCTGTCCAACGTTTGCATGATGCGGTCGGTTTCCACCAGCACTTTGATGATGCGCTGGTAGTGCTTCACGTCGTCAAAACCCAGGGCGCGGCCCCGTCGGTCCTTCAGCCACTTTTGCGCAGGCTGGTAGCCACCCACCCAGAAGCTCCATGCCACCAGCGGCACACCTTCAAAAAACTGGGTGGCGTTGACCCAAACCTTGCCCGCTTCGTCGCGCCAGGGTTTGTCCACCACGCCGCTGCCCTCGCCGTGGAACGGGTAGGGCGCAGCCCCCACGGCCTGTGGCTCCATCAGGTGCAGGCGGCGCAACTGGGTGCCAGCGTCTGCGGTGGCCCAAAAGGCTGCAGGGCTGGCGGGCCAGGGAATACGGGGAAAGTCGGTTTTCAGGAACGGGGCGTAGCGCTGGCGGTAGCTGGGGCGGTGCAGCGTGCCGTACAGGTAATCGAAGACCGCCACTTCGTCGGGGCAGCCGCGTTGCGGGTCGTTGGCCAGGGTTTGCAGCCGGGCGTACAACGCGGGATCGAAGTTGACGCGGCGGGTTGGGTTGAGGTCTTGTTCGCTGGGGTAGAGGTACAGCGGGGAAAGCGTGTTGACTTCCTTGATGCTCAAGGTGTGGTGCGTGATGGGGTAGTTGAACACCATGGCATCTGCAAACTCACGCCCACCTTCAATGGTTCGGGTCAGCGCAAGCCCGAGGTTGTCGCTGAACATGTGGCGCATCACATCCCCACGGGGACGGCACTGAAATCCCCTGGAGGTGCCTGTGTAAAACATCCACCGGTTGTCAAACGGTCGGTAGGTGAGCGGCAGCAAGCGTTCAGGCACCAGGTGCTGCACCACATCGACCTGCGCCGTGGCCACCGCCCAATCCTGCACATCCTTGCCCAGCGCGTATTGGGCTCGCGCGGCTTCAGGTGGCAACTGGGCAAAGTCGTTCACCCGCTGCCACAGCACCTGCTTGTCCATGTCGATGCTGAGGGCATCACGCGCGGTGACGATGCCCACCGAGTTGACCGGCATGAACGCTTGCAGCGAAAAGCCTGCCTGGTATTCGGTCAGCAGTTGGGTGTCGCGCGGCACCAGCACCAGTTGGGGGGCCTGCGGGGCCAGAGGCTGCCACAGCGGACTGGTCAAGCCCAGGTTTTGCAGGGCTTGGTATTTGCCCGCCCGGTCGCCCCACAGCTCAGCGTGCTGCACCTGTGCCAAGGGTTTGGCGGCCTTGGCGTTGGCCTGCTTTTTCTTGACCCCGATGACGATGGCCACGCCCTGCTGAATGTCGAACACGTTTTTGTCGGCGCTGCCGTCGGGGGCCACTTCTTTCTTTTTGCTGTTGCCGTGCAAGTCCAGCACCCACAGCTTGTCAAACGTGTTGAGCAAGTGCCAGCGCATGCCCCGAAAGGTGGGATTGTCCAGCCAGCCGTGGTTGGTGATGAAGCCCAGCACGCCTTCGCCGTTTTTGGCAATGGTGTGCTCGGCCAAGCGCATGAATTTGACGTAGTCGTCGTTGATCCACTTGGGGTTGCGTTCTTGCAGTTTTTGCTGGCCACCGGGTTCTTTTTTGTAGGCCTCCATCAGGCCCATGATCCACTCGCCCTTGTTGGCGCTTTCGCCTGCATAGGGCGGGTTGCCCACCACGCACATGATGGGGCTCTGCCGTTTGATGGTGTTGGCCTCGCGGGCTTCGCGGGTGAGCCACTGGGCCATGAACAGGTCGCGGCTGTCGCGCTCGCCTTCTTCCAGGCTGTTGGTCAGGTACACGCCCAGACGTGGCGGATTGGCGCTGGGCTGGTGGCCCAGCTCGGTCAGCATCATGTCCAGCTTCATGTGGCACATGGCATACGAGGCCATGAGCAGCTCAAAGCCGTGCAGGCGCGGAATCAGGTCGCGTTCTATATAGGCAGACCACATGCCCGGGGCCACGCCTTTGACCTTGGGCGCAATTTGTTTGATGACCTCGGCCAAAAAAGTGCCAGTGCCCGTGGCGGGGTCAAGCACCTGCACGCGGTGCACCTCTTTGCGGGCCACGATAGGCTTGCCCTTTTTGTCGTTTTGGCCGCTGTCCCAGTCAACGGTGATTTTGGAAGTGTCGGCCAAGCCATCGGCCAGCCCAAACTCGGTTTGCAGCACCTCGTCCGCCGCGCGCACGATGAAATTCACCACCGCTTCGGGCGTGTACCAAACGCCCCGGGCCTTGCGTTTGGCGGGGTTGTAGGCAGCCAGAAAGGTCTCGTAAAAGTGCAAAAACGGGTCGCGCCGCCCGGTCAGGCTGCCAAAGCCTTGCATGAGCTTGTGGGCGTTGGTGGCCCGAAACACCAGGGCCAGGTCATCCACGATCCAGCGCACGCGCTCGTCCAGCTCAGGCCCAGCCACGTAGCCAAACAGGCTGCGCAAAAACGGGTTGGATTTGGGCAGCAGCTCCAGCGCCTCTTGGCGGCTGAAGGTTTCCAGCGATGGGTCGTGCAAGCGAGCCGCAAACAGGCCATAGGCCATGGTTTCGGCGTACAGGTCGGCAAAGTCGGTGGGGGTGATGTCGTGAATCAGGTGCGCTTTAAACGCTTGGTATTGCCCGGCCAAGGGGGTTTGCTGCTCGGCATCGGCATCCAGCGCCAGCCGCAACACGTCTTTGATGAGTGCGGCCTTGCCCGCCATGAGTTGGGCCAGCACCTGGGGTGAGGTGATGGTTTGCGGACGCTGGGCCACGAAGTTGCGCAGCAAGTTCTCCAGCACCGTGTATTGCTCTGGCGAGGGCTGGATGTGGGCCAGCCCAGGCAACACCCCGGGTTGAAGTTGCCCAATACTGGCTTGGGCGACAAGCTCGCCATCGGCAAAAAACTGCCAATCCAGGCAATTGGTGTAAACGAGGTTGGGCAGCGCCTGGCGGTAGCGCTGCTGCTGCTCTTTGTTGGCATCCTTTAGCGCCGTGAGGCTCAGGCCCAGGTCTTTGGCTTCAATGTGGCCAATCGCCACTTCACCGCGCTGGACGATGAAATCGGGCGCGCCGCATTGCACGCGCTTGGGCTCGTTCAGTGCGACGGTGCCTTCGGCCAAGCCGTTGATGAGTTGCTCAATGGCTGAGCGATAGGAATGCTCGGTGGCCACGCCCGTGCGGTGGGTGGCCTGCACCCTGGCCATGAATGCATCAATGACAGACATACAACTCCCTTGTATCCTTTAACCCTCTGACGCTTGCCTGTATTGCGCTGACAGCTATGCTTTTTATATTTCAAGCATTTTCAGGCCACAACGCTTTCACAGCAAGCGCATCCAGCTCACTTTTTAGGTGCAGCCGTCTTTCGCGCCACTCTCTTGGCCGCAGGCGCTTTGACTTCAGCGGTTTGGGTCGCGGGGGCAGCGCCTGCTGCCGCCGTTTTGCGCGGCGGGAATTTGCTGGCGCGAGGCTCGAACTCGAACACCACCTTGCCCTCTTTCGCGTCCCAGGTCAGAAAAGCCTTGAACGCGCGGCGGGTGCGCATGGAAACGAACTTGTCCAGCAGGTCGGTCTTGCCCGTGGCCAGCAGCTTCTTCACCTGCTCGGCGTCCACCGTTTGCTGCAGGATGACCTTGCCACTTTTGAAGTCACAGCTCGGTGTGGGTTGGTCGGCGGTGGGCACCGACTTCTCACACACGTAGTTGGCCCCGTGCTCGTGCACGGCGCTGCCACATTTGGGGCAGGGCCCCAGGTTCTCGGCATCGGCAAAGTCCACCAGCTCGCCGGTTTCTTCGTCTTTCTTGTCGTCGCCGAAGTCGAACTCCAGCTTCCAGTTTCGGTCGTCTTCGCTGAAGACCAGCTTCATTTCGGCCACAAACGGCCAGCCCGCCTTGGAACGGAAGCCGTCCAGCGGGCCAATGTGGCGGTCACGCAAAAAGGCCTCGGCTTCCGCCGTTTCAAAGGTGCGGCCTGCGGGCGATTTGGTGAACGAGAAACCGCAGCCCTCGCTGTGTCCATCCGCCCCGGTGCAGGCAAAGCGGCGGTAGTTCTCTTTCACCACACCGCCGCAGTTGGGGCAGGGCGTGGGCAGGGTGGCGTAGTCGCCTGGGATGGTGTCGCGGTCGTATTCCTTGGCCTTTTGGACCATGCGCTGGGTCATGTCGGCAATGTCGCGCATGAAGGCTTCGCGGCTGAGCTGGCCGCGTTCCATCAACGACAGTTTGTGCTCCCAGTCGCCGGTCAGTTCGGGGCGCGACAGTTCTTCCACTTGCAGACCGCGCAGCAACGTCATGAGCTGGAAGGCCTTGGCGGTGGGGATCAGCTCGCGGCCCTCGCGAAGCATGTACTTCTCTGCAATCAGCCCTTCGATGATGCTGGCGCGGGTCGCAGGCGTGCCCAGGCCTTTCTCCTGCATGGCCTCGCGCAGTTCGTCGTCGTCGATCAGCTTGCCCGCGCCTTCCATGGCACCCAGCAGCGTGGCTTCGGAGTAGCGGGCGGGG
>Ga0209066_10000503_pt1 | contig 57100 bp, 51 predicted proteins | sample All_14_2_FD_187198 | JGI IMG/M metagenome (GOLD analysis project Ga0209066, IMG submission 187198) | Freshwater microbial communities in response to fracking from Pennsylvania, USA - Allegheny Zone_MetaG_DW_15 (SPAdes) (version 2) ...
CGGTCGCCAAGGCTCGCTCGGCGGAGTCTGCCGGCTCCGCTGTGATGGCTCGATACCGCTGAATCTCATGTCACACCGCTGCTTTGACCGTCAGCACGCCGGAAATCCGGGTTCCGCGAAGTGCCCTTTGGCAGGCATCGATGTCCTTGAAGCGCGCTGCAACAAAACAGTTTGACTCTCCTGCGCCGCAGATCACGTACTTGACAGGCGTATCACCTTTCGCACCAGCTACGCCGCCGGAGCTTTGCTCGCAAGCGGCAAGTACCGACACTAGCAAATAGAGAATGAAGCGCTTCATTCTGATGCCCAACGTTTGAGTTCAGCGGCCGCCGGAGGCGGTCCGCTGGAACGACGGGTTGGGCCAATAGGTTCCGAAGCACGCGGACGGTAGCAGTTGGAAATTTCACCAGGCTGGTGCATCTGATTGAAACGGGCGGTGGGCCGTAAATCGGCGTTGCACTTCGGGCAGTGAATCGGCGATGGGGCCAACACCAGCTTGGAAGGGGCAAACGTGGGGAGCGCACGCGGCGCAACAGGCGGTTGCGGTGAGAGGTGCTCTCGGCACCGTTCTCGGGCAGGGTGAGCCGACGGAACATATAGCCCGGCGTACCGCACGGTGTGCTGGCCGCGCACCGGTGCGTGCCAAAGAACCCGGGAGATGAATTCCGGTTTGGTCAGCTGAAGCAGCTTGCTGTGGCCGTCGCGATGATCGACGTATTGCAAGCGCACGTTGTGCGCGTCGGTATCGAAGGTGTGCCGGGAGCCGAGTGCCCCACCTTTGACATAGCGAGCCAGGTACAGGGCCACACCACGCCCGTGTTGATACGGCTCAGCGAGTTGAACGTTCCAGTGTTTGCGGTACTGGGTCTTGATGGCCGTGAGCCAGTGCTGCGCGTCCTGCTGTGGCGGCAGCCGCAAGGTCTCGTGCACCAGGGCTTGCTTGAGGTGATGCAGCATCTTGCCGCGGAACAGGCTGGAGACCACCTTGACGGGCAGCAGGTACCCGTGACGGCTGGGGCGCCACTGGCCTTGGGTATCAATGCCACCGCCGGTGATCAGGCAATGCACATGCGGGTGCTGGCTAAGCGTGCGGCCCCACGTGTGCAGCGCCATGATGATGCCCGGGGTGGCACCAAGGAATCGCTCATCTCGGCACAGCTCCAGCAGGCTCTCGCGGGCGCAGTCGAACAGCAGTTTGCTCAGTGCGGCGCGGTTGTAGGCCCACAGTGGGATGAACTCGTGCGGCAGGGTGAAGACCGCGTGATAGTGCTCGCACGGCAGCAGCCTTTGCAACTGCTGTTCAACCCATTGCTGGCGTGGCTGCTGGCTACAAGTCGGGCAGCTGCGATGGCGGCACGAGTGGTACTGAACAAGGCTGTACCCATCGCGCGGGCAGCGCAGAACGTGACCACCCATGGCTGGCGTTCGGCAGTTCATGATGGCCCATGCAGCGCGTCTCTCACGCGAGTGCAACGGCCGCTGCTGCTCGTACTGGCTGAACTGACTGCGGAAGATCTCCTGCAGTGAGGTGCTCATGCCTGACTCCCTGTTGGAGGCTCTTTATCGAGCCCTCTCGCTGCCACTATATCGCCCCGGCTCTGCGCAGTCTGCTGCCCCGAAGGGGCTTGGCTCAACGTTAAATGGACAAACGTCCAGATGTCCAAGTCTGGCTAGGAGTGGGCGTATGTGGTGTGAAATGGCTATATGTAGACATGGTTTAGGTGTGCTTGATGCGGGCTTGCCAGCCTAGTTTTTCGGCGGTTGAGCGCGGCATTTGCCAGAGTTGGATTTCGCGGTTCCATTGGGCGCCGTGTTGTTTGGCTTGCTCTTGCAATGCAATCTCATCCAACGCGATGCGTACGCCGACTTGTTCGTTGTCTTGTCGGAGAGGGGCCGGAGTCGGCGCGGATGTTGGAGTGCCTCGGCTTGCGTCGTCGTCGAAGCCGTAGTGCGGTTCGTCTTGCGCCCACGCATCGGGCGGCGTCGGCCGTGGGTCGAAGAAGGCAGCATCATGTTCAACCAGCTGGCGCGGCTGGTGTCGGTCGGCCCGGATGACGGGCGGTGGCGGCTGGCGGCGCAGGGGGCGGGTTTCCAGCACGAGCTCTACGGTGACGTAGCGCGCGTTGGCTTGCAGGTCTTCGCGGTAGCGCACGCACACCAGGTGGTCGCCGTAGGCGTGTTGCCAGCGGGTGGTGCCAGGCTGGCCAGGTTGCAGGGTTTTGGTGACACGGCTGCGGGCCAAGCGGCCGGGGCCGCGTGGTGCGGCCCGGTCTTGGCTTGGATGCGGCCCCGTGTTGTGCCGCGACGGGTATGCGCACATGGTGCTGACTCCCCCCTTGTTCCCCTGATTTGGCAACCATGTTAACGGTCGGCGGGGGTGGCCTCTATGGCCCTAATGGGGGGCTGTACGCAGCCGTCAGGCGGCCACGCCGGGCGGGTTCAGCGTGCGGCGTGGCTCATCACTTCAGAACAGGAAGTACCGCTGCGCCATCGGCAACTCAGTGGCCGGCTCGCAGGTGAGCAGCTGGCCATCAGCGCGCACGGTGTAGGTTTGCGCGTCGATCTCCATCACCGGGGCGTAGTCGTTCAGCACCATTTGGGCTTTGCCCACGTTGCGGCAGTTCTTCACCGCTGACAGCTTCTTGCTCAGGCCGTAGCCCTGGGCCTGGCCCAGCACCAGTGAGGCCTGCGAGACGAAGCTGATTGAGGTTTGCGCCGTCACCCGGCCATAGCTGCCAAACATGCTGCGAAAGTGCACCGGCTGCGGCGTGGGGATGCTGGCGTTGGGGTCGCCCATGGCGGCCGCGGCGATGAAGCCACCTTTCAGGATCAGCGCAGGCTTGATGCCAAAAAACGCCGGCTTCCACAGCACCAGATCGGCCCACTTGCCGGTGCGGATGCTGCCCACCTCGTGGCTGATGCCGTGGGCGATGGCGGGGTTGATGGTGTACTTGGCGATGTAGCGCTTGACGCGGAAGTTGTCGTTGCGTTCGGTGTCATCGCCCAGCTTGCCGCGCTGCACCTTCATCTTGTGCGCCGTCTGCCAGGTGCGGATGATCACCTCGCCCACCCGGCCCATGGCTTGGCTGTCGGAGCTGAACATGCTGATGGCGCCCAGGTCATGCAACACGTCTTCGGCGGCGATGGTTTCGCGGCGGATGCGGCTTTCGGCAAAGGCCAGGTCTTCGGCGATGCTGGCATCGAGATGGTGGCAGACCATCAGCATGTCCAGGTGCTCGTCGAGCGTGTTCACCGTGTACGGGCGCGTGGGGTTGGTGGAGGAGGGCAGCACGTTGGCTTCGCCCACCACCTTCATGATGTCGGGCGCGTGGCCGCCGCCGGCGCCTTCGGTGTGGAAGGTGTGGATGGTGCGGCCCTTGAACGCGGCGATCGAATCTTCGACGAAGCCGCTTTCGTTGAGCGTGTCGGTGTGGATGGCCACCTGGGTGTCGCTCTCCTCGGCCACCGTCAGGCAGGTGTCGATGGCCGCGGGTGTGGTGCCCCAGTCTTCATGCAGCTTCATGCCCACCGCGCCGGCTTCGATCTGCTGGCGCAGCGCCTCGGGCCGGCTGGCGTTGCCCTTGCCCAGGAAGCCCAGGTTCATCGGGAAGGCATCGGCCGCTTCCAGCATGCGGCGGATGTTGTGCGGCCCGGGCGTGCAGGTGGTGGCAAAGGTGCCGGTAGCGGGGCCGGTGCCGCCGCCAAACATGGTGGTCACGCCGCTCATCAGCGCTTCTTCAATCTGTTGCGGGCAGATGAAGTGGATGTGCGTGTCGATGCCGCCGGCGGTGACGATCATGCCCTCGGCCGCGATGATCTCGGTGCCCGGGCCGATGACGATGTCGACCCCCGGTTGCACATCGGGGTTGCCGGCCTTGCCGATGCCCACGATGCGCGTGCCCTTGATGCCGATGTCGGCCTTGATGATGCCCCAGTGGTCAACGATCAAGGCGTTGGTGATCACGCAATCGGCCGCTTCATGGGCGCCGGGGCCGTTGGGCACCTGGCTCTGGCCCATGCCGTCGCGGATGGTCTTGCCACCGCCGAACTTCACCTCTTCGCCGTAGCCGCCAGCGCGCAGGGTGAGGTCGTCTTCCACCTCGATGATCAGTTCGGTGTCGGCCAGGCGCACCCGGTCGCCCACGGTGGGGCCGTACATCTCGGCGTAGGCACGCCGTCCAATCGTTGCCATATCAATTGCTCCGTGGTGCCATGCGGCACCCTTGACGCATGAACCAGTTCGACCCAGCGACCGCCGTGGATCCGGCTCCGCCGGTCCGCCGGTGGTGCCCCCTTGAGGGGGCGGCCGTCAGGCCGTAGGGGGTGGTCAAAGTTTCCCTTGCACCAGGCCGCGAAAGCCGTAGACGGTGCGGTTGCCGCTGTAGTCCACCAGCTCGACGGTGCGTTGCTGGCCCGGCTCAAAGCGCACCGCAGTGCCCGAGGCGATGTTGAGGCGCATGCCGCGGGCGGCTTCGCGGTCAAAGCGCAGCCCAGCGTTGGTTTCGGCAAAGTGGTAGTGAGAGCCGACCTGGATGGGCCGATCCCCCGCGTTCTCAACCACCAGCGTGATCGTGCGGCGGTCGGGGTTCAGCGCGTGGTCGGCGCCGTCGGTGAAGAGTTCGCCGGGCATCATGATGGTGCCATCCTCATGCAATGGGTTGGTGCACGGTCACCAGCTTGGTGCCATCTGGGAAGGTGGCCTCGACTTGGATGTCCGGGATCAGCTCGGCGATGCCGTCCATCACATCGGCCCGGCTGAGCACGGTTTTGCCGTCGCTCATCAGCTCGGCCACCGATTTGCCATCCCGTGCGCCCTCCATGATGAAGGCGGTGATCAGCGCCACGGCCTCGGGGTAGTTGAGCTTCAGGCCGCGGGCTTTGCGGCGCTCGGCCAGCAGGGCGGCCGTGAAGATCAGCAGCTTGTCTTTTTCTCGCGGAGTCAATTCCATTCGCTTCGCTCTCAGTTCGCGCGAGCGGCCGTGAGGGCTGGCCGAGCACGCGGAGTCAATTCCATGGACGGGTCTGTTGCAGGTTGAGTGCCAAGCGCGGCACCGTGAGCCGAGTTGGTGCGGATCTTGAACTGTAGGGCGCCGTGACGATTGAATTGCCTGCTCCCCTTTTCCAGGACGAACCTGTTCAGCGGGTCATCAAGGTGCGCCGCGACTACAACGAATGGGTCGCCAGCGAAACCATGGAGGACTACGCCCTGCGCTTCACCGCCCGCAGCTCGCGGCGGTGGGGGTTGGCGCGCGTGGCCAATACCGCGCTGGGTGGTGCGGCCTCTTTCCTGGTGCTGGAAGCCGTGGGCGCCACGCTGCTGGTGCAGCACGGCTTCAGCAACGCGTTGTGGGCCATCCTGGTCACCGGGCTGATCATCTTCCTGGCCGGCCTGCCCATCAGCGCCTATGCCGCCCGCTACGGGGTCGACATGGACCTGCTCACCCGCGGCGCCGGCTTCGGCTACATGGGCTCCACGCTCACCTCGCTGATCTACGCCAGCTTCACCTTCATCTTCTTCGCGCTCGAAGCGGCAGTGATGGCCTATGCGCTGGACTTGGCGTTCGACATCCCCCCGGCCTGGGGCTACCTGATCTGCGCGCTGGTGGTGGTGCCGCTGGTCACGCACGGCATCGCGGCCATCAGCCGGCTGCAGGTGTGGACGCAGCCGCTGTGGCTGGTGCTGTTGGTGCTGCCGTATGTGTATGTGTTCCAGGCCAACCCGGGGCTGCTGGGGCAGTGGGCGTCCTACGGCGGTTTGCAAGGGCAGGCCGGGTTCGACTGGTTGGGGTTCGGCACCGCCACCACCGTGGGCATTGCACTGATCACGCAGATGGGCGAGCAGGCCGATTACCTGCGCTTCATGCCCGAGGCTGGCCCCACGCGGCGCGATCGCCTCAAGTGGTGGAGCGCCGTGCTGCTGGGTGGCACCGGCTGGGTGCTGCCGGGCGTGCTGAAGATGCTGGGCGGCGCGTTGTTGGCCTACCTGGCCATCCGCCAGATGGTGCCCACCGAGCAGGCCATCGACCCCAACCAGATGTACCTGGCCGCTTACCAGTATGTGTTCCCCAACTTCGGCTGGGCGGTGGCGGCCACGGCGGCGCTGGTGATCATCTCGCAGCTGAAGATCAATGTGACCAATGCCTACGCGGGCTCGCTGGCCTGGTCCAACTTCTTCTCGCGGGTCACACACAGCCACCCCGGCCGGGTGGTGTGGGTGGTGTTCAACATCGCCATCGGGTTGATGCTGATGGAGCTGGACGTGTTCCAGGCCATGGGCGGGGTGCTGGGGCTGTATTCCAACATCGCCATCAGCTGGATCATGGCGGTGGTGGCTGATCTGGTGGTCAACAAGCCGCTGGGGCTGAGCCCGCCGGGCATCGAATTCAAGCGCGGGCATCTGTACGACATCAACCCGGTGGGCGTGGGGGCAATGGGCATTGCCTCGCTGCTGTCGGTGAGCGCGCACCTGGGCTTGTTCGGCGTGTGGCCGCAGGCCTATTCGGCTTTGATCGCAGCGGCCACGGCCTTTGTGTGCGCGCCGCTGATCGCCTGGGCGACTGGCAGCCGCCACTACCTCACGCGCCGGGCGCCGCAGGCGTTGGGCGGGCTGCGCCGGTATGCGCCGGCTGCCGCGGTCGATGAGGCCGGCTCGTACGGCCTGCGCCGCTGCTGCATCTGCGAGCGTGATTACGAGGGCAATGACATGGCGCATTGCCCGGCCTACCAAGGCCCGATCTGCTCGCTGTGCTGCACGCTCGATGCGCGTTGCAATGACCTGTGCAAGCCCGAGGCGCGCTTTTCGGCCCAATGGTCGGCCGCGTTGCGGCAGTTGTTGCCGATGCGCGTGTGGCCCTACCTCGACAAGGGCCTGGGCCACTACCTGCTGTTGATGCTGGCGGTGCTGCCGCTGCTGGGCATGATCTTTCTGGTGCTGTACCAGCAGGAGCTGCGGCTGTTGGTCGCCCGGCAGGGCGAGGTGACGGCGGCGCTGCTGGAAGCCAACCTGCGCATGGGCTTCCTCAAGGCCTATGCGGCGCTGCTGCTGGTGTCGGGCGTGGCGGTGTGGTGGCTGGTGCTGGCGCACAAGAGCCGGCTGGTGGCGCAGGAGGAATCCAACCGCCAGACCCGCGCGCTGCATGAGCAGACACTGGCGCTGAAGCGCGAGATCGCCTCGCACCGCCAGACCGACCAAGCCCTGCAAGTGGCCAAGCAACAGGCCGAGCAGGCCCAGCAGGTGGCCGAAGCCGCCAACCAGGCCAAGAGCCGCTACATCAGCACCATCAGCCACGAGCTGCGCACGCCGCTCAACAGCATCCTGGGCTATGCGCAGCTGCTGGAGGACGACGCGGGCATCCCGCCCCAGCGCCGCGCGGCGGTGAGCGTCATCCGCCGCGGCGGCGACCACCTGCTGGGGCTCATCGAAGGCACGCTCGACATCGCCCGCATCGAAGGCGGCAAGCTCGCGCTCAACGTGCAGCCCACGCGGCTGCGCGAAGGGCTGGACGAGCTGGTGGCCATGTTCGCGCTGCAGGCGGCCGACAAAGGCATTGCCTTTCGCTACGAGCCCGAAGGCACCTTGCCTGAATGGGCGCGGGCGGACGAGAAGCGCATGCGCCAGATCCTGATCAACATCCTGGGCAACGCGGTGAAGTTCACCCGCCAGGGGCAGGTGGTGCTGCGCGCCAGGCACCAGCGCGAGATGGCCCGCTTCGAGATTGAAGACACGGGCCCCGGCATGAGCGAGCAGGAACTGGCGCAGGTGTTCGAGCCCTTCGCGCGCGGCTCGGCGGCGGGCGGCATCTCGGGCGGCACCGGCCTGGGCCTGACCATCGCCAAGATGTTGACCGACCTGATGGGCGGCGAGCTCACCGTGCGCAGCACGCCGGGGCAGGGCACCTGCTTCAGCGTGCGGCTGTTCCTGCCCGAACTGCATGGCGAGGCGCCGCGGGCTGCCACCGCCCCGGTGCCGCGTCAACGCAGCGGCTACGACGGCCGGCGCCGCCGCATCCTGGTGGTGGACAACGAAGAGGTCGACCGCGGCTTCCTGGTCGATGCGTTGCAGCCGCTGGGCTTTGACGTCATCCAGGCCACCTCGGGCGAGGCCTGCCTGGCGCTGCTGGCTGACCTGAAGACGCAGGCCGAATCCGCCTGGCCCGATGTGCTGTTCATGGACCTGGCCATGCCCGGCATCGACGGCTGGGAGACGCTGCGCCGCATCCAGGCGAGAGGCTGGTCAGTGCCGGCCACCGCCATCGTCTCTGCCAATGCGTTTGACAAGACGCTGGACAACGACGTGGGCATTCGCCCGCACGACTTCCTCGTCAAGCCCGTGCGGGTGAGCGAGTTGCTGGACTGGCTGGGTGATCGGCTGCAGCTGCAGTGGGTTTCCTCCTGGTCGGCACCGGCCGCCGCGGCGATGCCTTCGACGCGCCCCGCGGGGGAGCGCATCATCTACCCGCCCGGCCCCAGCCTGACGGGCCTGATGAACGCCGCCCGCTCCGGCTATGTACGCGGCATCAGCACCCAGCTCGATCAGATCGAGCGCGACCATCCCGCCTGCGCGGCCTTTGTGGGCCGTGCGCGTACCCTGACCCAACAATTCCGTATCGATGCGCTGCGCGACCTGCTGCAGGGCGCCTCTGCTGTCTGATTGCCAACATGCCTGATCTGTCTTCCAAGCCCGCTGATCCTGTACCGCCCTTGGGCATTGATCGTGCCGCCGCCGATGTGGTGTTGATCGTTGATGACGTACCCGACAACCTGGCCGTGTTGCACGACGCGCTCGACGAAGGCGGCTACGCCGTGCTGGTGGCCGTGAGCGGCGAGCAGGCCCTGGCCAGCGTGGCCGAGATGCCGCCTGACATCGTGCTGCTCGACGCCATGATGCCCGGCATGGATGGCTTCGAGGTGGCCCGCCGGCTGAAGGCTGACCCGCGCACTGCCCCCATCCCCATCGTCTTCATGACCGGGCTCACTGAAACCGAGCATGTGGTGGCCGCGTTTGCAGCCGGCGGGTGCGACTACGTCACCAAGCCGATTCGCCCGCGCGAGGTGCTGGCACGCATCGCCGCGCACCTGAACACGGCCCGTGCGCAACGCCAGGCCCGCAACGCGCTGGATGCATTTGGGCACGCCACGCTGGCGGTTCGGCTGCTGGATGGCCGGGTGGTCTGGCAGACCGCCTTGTCACGCAAACTGCTGGGCGACTACTTTGGCAGCGAAGGCCCGCGCGCGCCCACCGAGGTGCTGGCCTGGTTGCAAAAGGAAGTGAGCCGCATTGAAAGCACACCCAACCCCACCGAGCCCCCACCGCTCACCATCGCCCGCGGTGCCAAGCGGCTGAGCTTTGCACTGCACCAAGCCATTGGCGACGGCGAATGGCTGCTGGTGCTGCACGAGGCTGATGATGCGTCGATCGTGGAGGCGTTGTGTTTGACCTTCAAGCTGACGGCGCGCGAAGCCGAGGTGCTGTACTGGGTGGTGCAGGGCAAGACCAACCGGGATATTGGCGACATTCTGGGGTCGAGTCCTGCCACGGTGAAGAAGCACCTCGAACACGTCTACACCAAGCTGGGGGTGGAGACGAGGACGGCTGCTGCGAATGTGGCGGTGCAGAAAGTGGCTCAGTTGCGTGGGTAGGGACATTCGAGCGACGGCTGCGCCGACGCTCAATGTCCTTGGCGGGAAAGGGGCAGCACTGCGTGCTGCCCTCTAGGCTCAGGGTGTGGCAAGGACGCTAACCCGGCCGCGCCGTACGCGCGTCCCCACGGCGCCACCGCGCGTGCCGTCACACCGAGGCTCAAGCCTTCGCATGCCGATGTTGAGCCTCGGTGTTGCCGTCGGCCCGGCGGTGCCGTGGGGGCGCGCGTACGGCGCGACCGCGTCAGCGTCCTCTCGCCCACCACCGTCAAAAAGGACGGCCGTATGGCCGGCCAGTCAACGCGCCAGACATTGAGCGTCGGCGCAGCCGTCGCTCCAATGTCTCCCCTACGCCATCCGGCGTATGTGCGCCATACGTTGTCTTACGTAACCTTTGCAGCGCTTCTTCCAAACCTCACACCGGAGCCTGCACACATGAATGCAAACCGTCGTTCCTTCACCAAGCACCTGAGCGCCATCACCCTGGGCGTCGCCGCCATCGGCCTGCCCACCTGGGCCCAGGCCGCCGACACCATCAAGGTCGGCATCCTGCACAGCCTGTCGGGCACCATGGCCATCTCGGAGACCGTGCTGAAGGACGTGGCGTTGATGACCATCGACGAGATCAACGCCAAGGGCGGCGTGCTCGGCAAGAAGCTGGAGCCGGTGGTGGTTGACCCGGCTTCCAACTGGCCGCTGTTCGCCGAAAAGGCCAAGCAGCTGATCACCCAAGACAAGGTGGCCGTCACCTTCGGCTGCTGGACCAGCGTGAGCCGCAAGTCGGTGCTGCCGGTCTATGAAGAGCTCAACAGCCTGCTGTTCTACCCCGTGCAGTATGAAGGCGAAGAGCTGAGCAAGAACGTGTTCTACACCGGCGCTGCGCCCAACCAGCAGGCCATTCCCGCCGTGGAATACCTGATGAAGGAAGAAGGCGCCAAGCGCTTCGTGCTGCTGGGCACCGACTACGTGTACCCCCGCACCACGAACAAGATCCTGCGCTCGTTCCTGCACAGCAAGGGCATCAAGGACGAGGACATCATGGAGGACTACACCCCCTTCGGTCACTCGGACTACCAATCGATCATCGCCAAGATCAAGAAGTTCTCTTCTGAAGGCAAGAAGACCGCCGTGGTCTCCACCATCAACGGCGACTCCAACGTGCCGTTCTACAAGGAACTGGGCAACCAGGGCCTGAAGGCGACCGACGTGCCGGTGGTGGCCTTCTCGGTGGGTGAAGAAGAACTGCGCGGCGTGGACACCAAGCCGCTGGTGGGCCACCTGGCGGCATGGAACTACTTCATGTCCATCAAGAACCCGACCAACGCTGCCTTCATCAAGGAATGGACCGCCTACGCCAAGGCCAAGAACATCGCCGGCCACAAGGACAAGCCGCTGACGAATGACCCGATGGAAGCCACCTACATCGGCATCCACATGTGGGCGCAGGCCGTGGCCAAGGCCAAGAGTACCGACAGCGACAAGGTGATCGCCGCCATGGCCGGCCAGACCTTCAAGGCCCCGGGTGGCTTCATGTCGACGATGGACCCGAAGAACCATCACCTGCACAAGCCCGTGTTCATCGGCGCGGTGCAGGCCGATGGCCAGTTCAAGGTGGTGTGGAAGACCCCGGGCCCGGTGAAGGCCCAGCCGTGGAGCCCGTACATCCCCGAGAACAAGGGCAAGAAGGACGAGCCTGAGAAGAAGTGATCGATCAACCTCGGGTTGATTGACTGGCTCCCTCTCCCTCTGGGAGAGGGCAGGGGTGAGGGCGGGCAGGCCACCAGCGTTGGTTCGCGCGCCCCTCACCCCCACCCTCTCCCCCAGGGAAGAGGGAGAACTTAGAGTCGAGAGCGCCGTTTGAAGCACCCCCTCGCCCTGCTGCGGCGCTGCCTGGCCGCCAGCTGTCTGCTGATCCCGCTGTGGTCGCAGGCCCTCACCATCGACGAGATGCGCGCCATCGCCGGCGGCGAGACGGATGACCGCATCCTCGCCCTGCAAAAGGCCGTGACCGCCGCCGATCCGTCGCTGGCCCCTTTTGCGCAGGCCCTGCTCGATGACAGCGTCAAGCTCGCCGGCGACAAGGTCATCCTCTACAAGGACGACAAGTACGTCGATGCTGCCACTGGCGCAGAGATGGCCGAGCTGCCCGAAGGCACTGAAGACATCGTTAACAGCAACCGCATGATGGGCGAGCTGAACAGCGCCCTGGCGGTGTTGAAACTGTTCTCCAAAGACTTGGCTGACCGACAGGCCGCCGTCGCGGCCCTGAAGGAGCAGGTGGATGCCAGCAAGCTGCCGTTGCTGGAGAAAGCCGAAGCGAACGAGACCGACCCGGCGCTGAAGGCGCAGGTGGGCCTGCTCAAGGCAGCAGCTCTGCTCACCGCTGACGACAAGGCGCAGCGCATCGCGGCCGCCAAGCTGCTGGCTGGCAGTGGAGATCCCGGCACCAAATCGCTGCTGTTGGCACGCCTGGCCGATGGCGCCGAGGCCGATGCCGACGTGCGCATTCAACTGCAACTGGCGCTGTCGTCCGTTGAATCGAAACTGGCCTGGGGCGAGCGGCTGGGCACTTTTTTCACTGGTGCCAGCTTGGGCTCGATCCTGCTGCTGGTGGCCCTGGGCCTGGCCATCACCTACGGCTTGATGGGCGTGATCAACATGGCCCACGGTGAGCTGATGATGATTGGCGCCTACGCCACCTACGTGGTGCAGAACCTGTTTCGCCAACACCTGCCGGGCGCCTTTGACTGGTACATGCTCGCCGCCATTCCAGCCTCCTTCGCGGCCGCTGCGCTGGTGGGCGCGGCGCTGGAGCGCAGCGTGATCCGCTGGTTGTATGGCCGCCCGCTGGAAACGCTGCTGGCCACCTGGGGCATCAGCCTGATGCTGATGCAGGGCGTGCGCACGCTGTTTGGTGCGCAGAACGTGCAGGTGGAAAACCCGGGTTGGCTCTCCGGCGGCATTGCGGTGCTGCCGAACCTGACGCTGCCCTTCAACCGCATTGCCATCATCGCCTTCGCCTTCCTGGTGCTGGCAGGCGTGGCGTTGCTGATCGCCAAGACGCGGCTTGGCTTGTTTGTGCGCGGCGTCACCCAGAACCGCCGCATGGCGGCCTGCATGGGTGTGAACACCGCACGAGTCGATATGTATGCCTTCTCGCTGGGCGCCGGCATCGCCGGTCTGGCGGGCTGCGCGCTCAGCCAGGTGGGTAACGTGGGGCCTGACCTAGGGCAGAGCTACATCGTGGATGCCTTCATGGTGGTGGTGACGGGCGGCGTCGGGCAACTGGCCGGCACCGTCTACGCGGCGCTGGGCCTGGGCATCATCAACAAGATCCTCGAAGGCTGGTCAGGCGCGGTGCTGGCCAAGATCATGGTGCTGGTGTTGATCGTGGGCTTCATCCAGAAGCGACCCCAAGGCTTGTTTGCCATGAAGGGCCGGAGTGCCGAAGCATGAGTGCCGTGATGAACTCTCCGACCTTTGACCTGAAGCCCAAGCGCGGCCTGCTGCTGGGTGCTGCGGGCTGGACTGCCGTGCTGGCCGCGCTGATCACCGTGGCCGTGCTGGTGCCGGTGCTGAACCTGGTGGTGCCCGAAGGCAGCCTGCTGCACCTGAGCGACTACTACGTGGCGCTCATTGGCAAGATCATGTGCTACGCCATCTGTGCGTTGGCGATGGACTTGATCTGGGGCTACACCGGCATCCTCTCGTTGGGCCACGGCGTGTTCTTCGCGCTGGGCGGCTATGCGATGGGCATGTACCTGATGCGCCAGATCGGGCGTGACGGGCAGTACCAGTCAGACATGCCTGATTTCATGGTGTTCCTGAACTGGAAGACCTTCCCCTGGCACTGGGCGCTGAGCGATTCGTTCATTGCGCAGATGTTGCTGGTGGTGCTGGTGCCGGGGTTGCTGGCCTTTGTGTTTGGCTTCTTCGCCTTTCGTTCACGCATCAAGGGCGTGTACTTCTCGATCATCACGCAGGCGATGACGTTTGCCGCGATGCTGCTGTTCTTCCGCAATGAAACCGGTTTCGGCGGCAACAACGGCTTCACCGATTTCAAGCGCATCTTCGGCATCCACATCGCCCAGCCGTCCACCCGCATGGTGTTGTTCGTGTTGACGGGGCTGGTGTTGATCGGCTTCTTCCTGATGGCGCGGGCCATCGTCAACAGCAAGTATGGCCGGGTGTTGCAGGCCATTCGCGATGCCGAGAGCCGAGTGATGTTCACGGGCTACAACCCGCTTTGGTACAAGTTGAGCATCTGGGTGCTGTCGGCGGTGATGTGCGGCGTGGCGGGGGCGTTGTATGTGCCGCAGGTGGGCATCATCAACCCGAGTGAGATGTCGCCGGCAGCGTCGATCGAGATGGCCATCTGGGCAGCGGTGGGCGGCCGGGCCACGCTGATCGGGCCGATCGTGGGGGCGTTCTTCGTCAACGGTGCCAAGAGTTGGTTCACGGTGGCGTTTCCTGAGTTCTGGCTGTATTTCCTGGGTGCGCTGTTCATCGCGGTGACGCTGTTCTTGCCGCATGGAATCGTGGGGCTCTTCAAGTCAAAGAAGAAGGAGGGCCGTGTATGACCCCCGAGCTGATGCAAGAGCGCGCCAAGGCCAGGGCAGAGCATGAGCAGCATGTGCTGCAGCAGGGCAGTTCAGGCGGGCGTTCTGCTTCGAGCGGGCGGCTGGTGCATGCCCATCAGGCCGATTTCGCTCATGGCGTGGCGCTTTACTTGGACGACATCACCGTCAGCTTCGACGGCTTCAAAGCGCTGAACGCGTTGAGCCTGAGCATCAACGTGGGTGAGCTGCGTTGCATCATCGGCCCCAATGGCGCGGGCAAGACCACGATGATGGATGTGATCACCGGGAAGACACGGCCTGACTTGGGCAAAGCGTTCTTCGGCTCGAACATTGACTTGCTGCGTTTGCGTGAGAACGAGATTGCGCAGATCGGCATTGGTCGCAAGTTCCAGAAGCCGACGGTGTATGAAGAGCTGTCGGTGTTTGAGAACCTGGAGCTGGCGCTGTCATCCGATCGCCGGGCGCGGGCCAGTCTGTTCCACAAGCTTTCAGGCGCTGAACTGGATCGCATCGGTGAGCTGCTCACGTTGATCCACCTGAAGCCCGAGGCGCAGCGCACGGCAGGACTGTTGTCTCACGGGCAGAAGCAGTGGCTGGAGATCGGCATGCTGTTGATGCAGGACCCGAAGCTGTTGCTGCTGGATGAGCCAGTGGCTGGCATGACGGACGAAGAGACCGAGCGCACGGCGGAGTTGTTCTTGTCGCTGGAAGGCAAGCACTCGTTGGTGGTGGTGGAGCACGACATGAAGTTCGTGGATCAGCTCACAGAAGGACGCAAGAAGGTCACTGTGTTGCATGAAGGCAGCGTGTTGGCTGAGGGGCTGTTGTCTGAGGTGCAGGCGAACGAGAAGGTGGTTGAGGTGTACCTTGGTCGTTGAGTCGCATGCTTTGATCGAGCGGGCACCCGGCGACGGGGGCCTTGTTCCGCTCATGTCCTCCGCCCATCGCTTCGCGCTGGGCTCCCCCTTTACTTCGCTGCACAAGGCCCCCATCACCGGGTGCTTCGTTGCACCGAGCGCTGCTCCTGTGGGTGTGCTGAGGGTGTGGCGGGTTGAGGATGGTGGGGGCCTGTCTGACGGAGGTAAAGGAGGAGCTTTCAGCCCCCAGGGCTGGAAGCGGGGGACACGCAGTCAGACAGGCCCCCGCCAGCCTCAACCTTGCTCGGTCGCCGCAGGAAACAAGACATCATGCTGAAAGTAGACGCCCTCAACCAATACTACGGCGGCTCCCACATCCTGCGCGGCCTGAGCTTCGAGGCGAAGCTGGGTGAAGTGACGGTGGTGCTGGGCCGCAACGGCGTGGGCAAGACCACGTTGCTCAAAAGCCTGATGGGCGTGGTGCCCATCAAGAGCGGCAACATCGCCCTCGATGGCGGCGACATCACCAAGGACGTGCCGTATGAGCGCGTGCGCAAAGGCGTGGGCTACGTGCCCCAAGGCCGCGAGATCTTCGGCCGCCTCACGGTAGAAGAAAACCTGCGCATGGGCCTGGCCTACAAGCCTGGCAGCACGCCCATCCCCAATGAGTTGTTCGAGCTGTTCCCCGTGCTCAAGCAGATGATCAACCGCCGCGGCGGTGATTTGTCAGGCGGCCAGCAACAGCAACTGGCCATTGCCCGCGCCCTGGCCGCCGGCCCCAAGCTGCTGATCCTGGATGAGCCCACCGAAGGCATCCAGCCCAGCATCATCAAAGACATCGGCCGGGTGATCCGCATGCTGGCCGATCGCAAGACGATGGCCATCGTGCTGGTAGAGCAGTTCTACGACTTTGCCGCCGAACTGGCCGACCAGTACCTGGTGATGGAGCGCGGCGAGATCATTGCCCGCGGCCGTGGCGCCGAGATGGAAGCCCACGGCGTGCGGCAATTGATGTCGATCTGACCCATCAGAGCACGGTCACGGCCTGCTCAAAGCTCAGGCGTGGCTGGCGTGGGAACAGCTGGCTGCCGTCGCCATGGCCCACGTTGATCAGGAAGTTGGCCTGGAAGCGACCGTCGGGGAAGAACTCGGCGTTCAGCTTGGCGGCGTCAAAGCCCGACATCGCACCGCCGTCCAGCCCCAGCGCGCGCAGCGCCAGCAGAAAGTAGCCGCCGGTGAGTGTGCCGTTGCGCTGGGCGGTGGCTTCGGCCAGGGCGGCATTGCTGGCGAACATGTCCTTGGCCGCGGGGTTGTGCGGGAAGGTCTGGGGGAAGTGCTCGTAGAAGCGCGTGTCGGTGGCCACGATCACCGTCACCGGGGCGGTCTTGGTTTTCTCTACATTGCCGGGCGCCAGCGTGGGCAGCAGCCGGGCTTTGGCGGCCTCGGTTTTGATGAAGATGAAGCGGGCCGGCTGGCAGTTCATCGAGGTGGGGCCCAGGGCCGCCAGTTCGTAGGCCTTGGCCAGCAGGGCATCGTCTACCGGCGCGTCGGTCCATCGATTGTGGGTGCGTGCGGATTCGAAGAGCTGGTCGAGATCGGCCTGAGGGATCGCAGCAGTCACGGGAGTCCTTTACGGAAGTAGAAGAAGAAAGGCGTCGGGCGGACGGGGAACTGCAACAATCCTCTCAGAGAACCTTGACCCTTGCGTTCACCCTTTTTGCGTGATGACTTCAACCCCCACCCTCGATCCCCGCCTGCTGCGCAATGCGTTGGGGGCCTTTGCCACCGGCGTCACCGTGATCACCACCCGCGATGCACAGGGGCGCGATGTGGGGCTGACGGCCAACAGCTTCAATTCGGTGTCGCTCGACCCGCCGCTGGTGCTGTGGAGCCTGGCCAAGACGTCGGCATCGATGGTGGCCTTTGAGCAGGCCAGCCACTTTGCGGTGCACCTGCTGGCGTTTGGCCAGCGCGATCTGAGCGACCGGTTCAGCAGCAAGATGGCCGATCGCTTTGAAGGGTTGGACGTGCTGCGCGGGGTGGGTGATCTGCCACTGCTCGATGGCTGCGCCGGCCGCTTTGTCTGCGCCACCGAATACCGCTATGAAGGCGGTGACCACGTGATCTTCGTGGGCCGCGTGCTGGAAGCGCAGATGAGCGAGCGGGCGCCGTTGCTTTACGTGCGGGGCAGCTATTCGGCCGCGATGCCGATGGACAAGAAGGCGGCGCTGGTGCGTGGCCTGCAGTCGGAGGGCTTGCAGGGGAGCTACAGCGAAGAAGGGCTGTTCTACCTGAACAACCGGCTGCATGAACAGCTGCTGCATCGCATGCGCCCGGCGCTGCGGGCCGAAGGCTTTGCACAGGATGCGCAGTACCTGGTGTGCAAGCTGTTGGCCGCCTCGGGCGGGCTGAGCACGCCTGAGCTGGCCGAGTTGTGCGCGCTGCGCGAAGACCCGATCGATGAGCGGCTGGTGGCTGATCTGCAAGCCCGTGGCCTGGTGGGTATCGATGGCAGCACGGGGCGTTTGCAGCTCACCGCGGAAGGGCTGGCTCGGCTCGGCCGCGCGCTGGCTGCGGTGCGGGCCGTGGAAGCTGACGCGCTGGCCAGTTTCAGCGAAGGCGAACTGGCCGGGCTGCGCACCGCGATGCGCCGGCTGGTGGCCGCCACCGACCCGGGCCTGCCCGATGTCTGGGGCTTTGACCCGGATCGCGGCACTGCCGCGGGCTGATCAACGCATCAGGCCCTTCAGCAGGCCTTCCTTCAGCTTGTCGCGCGCCTTTTGGCGCAGTTCGGCATCGGTGGGTTGCGAGGCCGCGCCGCTGGCGGCGGGGGCGCCCAGCTCGGCGCCCAGTTGCTCACGCAGTGTGTTTCCGAGCTGTTTTTTCACCGTGTTGGTGGCCGCCCCGGCAGCCACCTCTGACCAGCGGATCTTCCAGTCCAGCGCATCAAACGGCCCTTGCAATCGCACCGGCACGGTCACGCCGTCCAGCGCTGCGAGATCGGCGCCGCCCTGGCCTTTGCTGGTGTTGATCACCGAGGCGCGCACGGTGTAGTCCAGCGTGCTGGCGGGCAGGTTGACTTGGCCGTCACCGCCCAGGCGCAGGAAGGGGCTCTTCAGATCGAGGTCGCGGCTGGTGCCGATGCCGTTGTTGAATTGGAAGCTGGCCGACAGCTCCGAAAAGTCTGTCTTCTCGGTCTGGCGCGCCTGGCTCACGGCGTCTTGCTGCATCGTCAGCGCGGCCTTGAACTGGCGCAGTGCCTTGGCCAGGTTGAAGCCCCGCACGGCGCCGTCGCGCAGTTGCATGCGGGCAGTGCCGTCGAGGGCTGATTTCAGCGCCTGCAGGCTGCGACCGCCGGTGCGCAGATCCACCTGGATCTGGCCGTGGCCTTCGAGCAGCTCGGATTGCGCCACGTCCTTCAGCGCCGCAGCGATGTCGATCTGCTGTGCCTGGGCCTGGATGGCCAGGGTCTGATGTTCGGCAGCGCTGGCCAGCACGCGGGCGGTGAGGCTGCCGTCCCAGGTGTTGAAGCTTAGCGGGTTCAGGTCAAGCCGGCCGTTGTCGAGGGCTGCGGTGGCTTTCAGGTTGCGCAGCACGTAGGGCGCGTAGCGCAGGGTGCCGGCCTCCAGGGTGATGCGGCCGTCGAGGCTGCGCAGGGCGGCGAGGTCCACGGGCGTATCGACCACCGGGCCGCCCTTGGACGGCGGTGGCGCCTTGGCGGCGGCGGTGGGTTTGGCGCGGGGCGGCAGCAGGGCGTCCAGGTCCAGCTCGCCGAAGCTGGCTTGTGCCTGCACGCGCGGGCGAGCGCCGCCGAGCGTGGCGTTGCCCTCGGTGCGGAAGGCCTGCTTGTTCAGCGCACCGGCCAGTTGCCAGTTGGCCGCCGTGGGTGAGGCGTTGGCCTGGCCGGTGGCCTGCACGGCCATGGCGCGCAGGGCGGGGTTCTGTACCTGGGCGTCGATCGCCAAGGCGGCCAGGGCCAGTTGCTTGGCTGCCGGCGCAATCTTCAAATCGGCCTGCACGCTGCCGGTGATGCGGTTGGCACCGCTGGCGCCGCCCAGCACCAGCTTGAAGGCGGGCAGGGCGATCTGCGCGAAGGTGCCGCTGGGCGCGCCGGATTCGATGCGGCCCTGCACCGCGGCTGGGCCTTGCACGCTGAAGCTGCCGGCCAGCGGGCTGCCCTTGAGCTGCTGGCCTTGCACGTCGAGGCTGGGCCATTGCAGGGCCAGCGTCAGGGGTTGGGGTGGCTGGTCGGGGTTGGTGAGCTGGCCTTTCACGTCCAGCTTCAAGGCTTCCAGGCCGATCTTCTGGTCGGCCGGGGCGTAGCGGAAGCGGGCCAGGCTGATCTGGCTGTCGGCCAGGCGCAGGCCAGCCAACTCGGCGGCCAGGGCCAGGGTGATGTCGCTGGCCTGGATGGCGCCGGTGCCGCCGTCGAAGGCCGCATCGCCCTTCAGGCGCGTGTCGATCTGCTTCAGGCCGGGCAGGGCGCCTTTGAGCCGCAGGTCGATGGCGCGGGCATCCACCTTCAAGGGGCGCTCGGCGTCGCCCAGGTCAAGCTGCAGTTGCAGGTTGCCGGCCAGGCTGGCGTCGACGGCGGGTTCGGTGAGTTTCAGTGTGGCTGAGAGCTTGACTGGCGCGGTGCTTCCCGACGAGAGGCGGCCGGATGAGAAGCTCGCCAGTTGCACCTGGCCGCGCAGCGGGAGCTTGGCGTCGTCCACGTCGAGGGTGAGACGTTCGAGGTCGATGCTGCTGATGTCCAGCTGCAGCGGCTGGCCCGGTTCGCCGGGCGCCTGCGGCGTTTCGGGTGTGGGTTTCAGCAGGTCATCGAAGTTGCGCCGGCCTTGTACATCGCGGGTCACCCGGGCCTGCAGGCCGTGGGCTTCGATGCGGTCCACCACCAGTTGCTTGCTCAGCAGCGGCCACAGGCGCACGGCGAGCTTGGCGGATTCGAGCTTGACGAACGCCTGCTGCGGCTGGCCGGGCTCGCTGAGTGACACCTGCTCCAGCGCGACCTCCAGCCGCGGAAAGACGCGCAGGCTGATTGGCCCGTCCAGCGCGAGGCGGCGCTGGTAGTGGGCCTGCATCCAGTCGACGGCCCGGCCCTTGTAGCGGTTGGGGTCGAAGGTGAGGATGAGGGCAGCGCCGGCCAAGGCCAGCAGGCCTACCAGGCCGGCCGCAGCCAGCAGGATTTTTCGCGTGCGGGTCATGCGTTGATTGTGCGGTCTGTCACGGCGGGTGCTTGTCAGACACCGCCGTCTTCCCGGTGCAGGGGCGTGCTGGCGCTGCCCTATAATGCGCGGCTCGCTGTGGTGCAGGGTATCCCTGTGTTGCAGCGATTCGATGCACGGCGTGGGTTGGTTTCACCCGCGTCCGCAAGTCAAAACCCGAAACCGTCTGCTCTGGCACTGATCCTGTTGATTGGCCGGCGCTGCGGTTTCGAATTCAACTGGAAACACGCATGACCGCCCTCAACAAGTCTGAGATCGTCGCCGCCAATGCCCGCGGCACCGGTGACACCGGGTCCCCCGAAGTTCAAGTTGCGATCCTCACCGCGCGCATCAACGAACTGACCCCCCACTTCAAGCTGCACGCCAAGGACCACCACGGTCGCCGTGGCCTGCTGCGCATGGTGAGCCGCCGCCGCAAGCTGCTGGACTACCTGAAGTCCAAGGATGCTGACCGCTACACCGCCTTGATCCAGAAGCTGGGTCTGCGCAAGTAAGACAATCGAGGAGCCCGCCCGCAAGGGTGGGCTCTTTGTCCAAGGGGGCCTCGGCCCGCTTGGTTGCCCCCGAGATGCCGGCCGTGAGTGCGTCGCCGTGTCATTCCATCCGGGCTCCCTGGCCGCTGTGGCCATGAGCTTGAACCCGACTGGAATGGCATCCCGCCCCGTGACTGGCTCCGGACTTTCGTTTCCGTTGCAGGAAACGTCGACAAGAAAGAGACCATGAGCCTGTTCAATAAAGTCACCAAGACCTTCCAATGGGGTCAACACACCGTCACGCTGGAAACCGGCGAGATCTCGCGTCAGGCCAGTGGCGCCGTGATCGTCGACATCGACGGCACCGTCGTGCTGTGTACCGTGGTGGGTGCCAAGAACCCCAAGCCCGGCCAGGATTTTTTCCCCCTGACCGTCGACTACATCGAGAAGGCCTACGCCGCCGGCAAGATCCCGGGCAGCTTCTTCAAGCGTGAAGCCAAGCCTTCTGAGCTGGAAGTGCTGACCAGCCGCCTGATCGACCGCCCGCTGCGCCCGCTGTTCCCCGAAGGCTTCTACAACGAAGTGCATGTGGTGATCCACACGCTGTCGCTGAACCCCGAAGCTTCGGCTGACATCGCTGCGCTGATCGGCTCATCAGCCGCGCTGGCCATCTCGGGCATCCCGTTCAGTGGCCCGGTGGGCGCCGCCCGCGTGGGCTACATCAACGGCGAATACGTGTTGAACCCGGGCCCGACCCAGCTGAAGAGCTCCAAGCTCGACCTGGTGGTGGCTGGCACCGAAGCCGCCGTGCTGATGGTGGAATCCGAAGCCGACCAGCTGAGCGAAGAAGTCATGCTCGGCGCCGTGGTCTATGGCCACGAGCAATCCAAGGTGGCGATCAACGCCATCCTCGAACTGGTGCGTGACGCTGGCAAGCCGGCCTGGGACTGGCAACCTGCTGCCAAGAACGAGCCGCTGATTGCCAAGGTGGCCGAGCTGGGCCAGGCCAAGATCGAAGCGGCCTACCAGATTCGCTCCAAGCAGGCCCGCACCCACGCGCTGCGTGCTGCCGCCTCCGAGATCAAGGCTGGCCTGACGGCCGAAGGTGTGGCGTTCGACGGCGTCGAAGTCGACAACCTGCTGTTCGAGATCGAAGCCAAGACGGTGCGCAGCCAGATCCTGCAGGGCGAGCCCCGCATCGACGGCCGCGACACCCGCACCGTGCGCCCCATCGAGATCCGCACCGGCGTGCTGCCGCGCACCCACGGCTCGGCGCTGTTCACCCGCGGTGAAACGCAGGCGCTGGTGGTGGCCACGCTGGGCACCGATCAAGACGCGCAGCGCATCGACGCGCTGGCTGGCGACTTCCGCGACACCTTCCTGTTCCACTACAACATGCCTCCGTTCGCCACCGGCGAAGTGGGCCGCATGGGCACCACCAAGCGCCGCGAAACCGGCCACGGCCGCCTGGCCAAGCGCGCCCTGGTGCCGCTGCTGCCGAACAAGGAAGACTTCGCCTACACCATCCGCGTGGTGTCGGAGATCACTGAATCGAACGGCTCGTCGTCGATGGCCTCGGTGTGCGGTGGCTGCCTGGCCATGATGGACGCCGGTGTGCCAATGAAGGCCCACGTGGCCGGCATCGCCATGGGTTTGATCAAGGACGGCAACCGCTTCGCCGTGCTGACCGACATCCTGGGTGACGAAGATCACCTGGGCGACATGGACTTCAAGGTGGCCGGCACCACCACCGGCGTGACCGCCCTGCAGATGGACATCAAGATCCAGGGCATCACCAAGGAAATCATGCAGGTGGCGCTGGCGCAAGCCAAGGAAGCGCGTCTGCACATCCTGGGCAAGATGGTCGAGGCCATGGGTGTGGCCAACACCGAGGTGTCGGAGTTCGCGCCGCGCCTGTACACCATGAAGATCAATCCGGAGAAGATCCGTGACGTGATCGGCAAGGGTGGCTCGGTGATCCGTGCGCTGACCGAAGAAACCGGCTGCCAGATCGACATCGGCGAAGACGGCACCATCACCATCGCCTCCACCGATGCCGACAAGGCCGAAGCCGCCAAGAAGCGCATCGCCGACATCACCGCGGAAGCGGAAATCGGCAAGGTATACGAAGGCCCGGTCACCAAGATCCTGGACTTCGGCGCGCTGATCAACATCCTGCCCGGCAAGGACGGCCTGCTGCACATCAGCCAGATCGCCCACCAGCGCGTGGAGAAGGTGACCGACTTCCTGACCGAAGGCCAGATCGTCAAGGTCAAGGTGCTGGAGACCGACGAGAAGGGCCGCATCAAGCTGTCGCTGAAGGCGTTGCTCGACAAGCCCGAAGGCTACGTGGAAGAAGAGCGTCCCCGCCGTGAATACGGTGACCGCAATGACCGCGGCGACCGTGGCGATCGCGGCCCCCGCCGTGAACGCAGCGACCGTGGTGATCGCGGCGACCGCCCGCCCCGCAGCGAGCAGCCTGCCCGCACCGAGGTGGAAGCCGAAGGCGGTGAAGGCCAGGCGCAGCAAGAGCAGCAACAGCAGCAGTAAGTTGTTCGGGTCGCCTCGTGCGGCCCGACAACCACCGTGCCCTCCGCATGCAAGCGATCGAAATCTCCCAACCCGGTGCGCCGGAAGTGCTGCGTCTGACGACGCGGCCCGACCCTGTGCCGGGCGAAGGTGAGGTGCTGATCCAGGTGGCCGCCAGCGGTGTGAACCGGCCCGATGTGCTGCAACGCAAGGGGGCCTATCCGCCGCCTGCGGGTGCGTCGGATCTGCCGGGGCTTGAAGTGGCCGGCACCGTGATCGATGGTGATGCGGTGGCGCTGGCGCAGGCTGGGTTGGCTGTGGGCGACCAGGTTTGCGCGCTGGTGTCTGGCGGTGGCTATGCCGAGCGCTGCGTGGCGCCGGTCGGGCAATGCCTGCCGGTGCCGGCGGGCTTGAGCTTGGTCGAGGCCGCCAGCCTGCCGGAAACGTTTTTCACCGTCTGGTCGAACGTGGTCGATCGCGGCCACTTGCAGGCAGGCGAGACCTTGTTGGTGCAAGGCGGCACCAGCGGCATCGGCGTCACCGCCATCCAGTTGGCCAAGGCGCGCGGTGCCACGGTGATCGCCACCGCGGGCAGTGACGACAAATGCGCCGCCTGCCTGCGTCTGGGCGCAGATCACGCCATCAACTACCGCACGCAGGACTTTGCGGCCGAGGCGCTGCGCCTGACGCATGGGCGGGGGGTGGATGTCATCCTCGACATGGTGGCCGGCGACTACGTGGCCCGCGAGGTGAGCTGCCTGGCTGAAGACGGCCGGCTGGTGATCATTGCGGTGCAGGGCGGGGTGAAGGCTTCGTTTGATGCCGGGCTGGTGCTGCGGCGTCGGCTGCAGGTCACCGGCTCGACGTTGCGGCCGCGGCCGGTGGCGTTCAAGTCGGCCATTGCGGCCAAGCTGCGCCACGAGGTGTGGCCGTGGCTGGCGGCCGGCCGCGTCAAGCCGGTGATCCATGCCGTGCTGCCTGCAGCACGTGCGGCCGAGGCCCATGCGCTGATGGAATCGAACCAGCACATCGGCAAGATCGTCCTGCAATGGGCGTGAGTGAACAACTGAAGACACACGGAGAACAGAAGATCATGAGCACGCGTCGCAAACTGGTGGTGGGCAACTGGAAGATGCATGGCAGCCATGCTGCCAATGCCGAGCTGCTGCAGGGCATCCTGGCGGCACGGCCCTTCGTTGCTGATGCTGCGGTGTGCGTGCCGTCGCCTTACCTGTCGGAAGCTGCCGTGGCGTTGGCCAACAGTGGCGTGACCTGGGGTGCGCAGGATGTGTCGGCCCATGAGCAGGGCGCCTACACCGGCGAGGTGTCTGCGGCGATGCTCAAGGAGTTTGGCTGCCGCTACGCCATCGTGGGCCATTCGGAGCGCCGTGCTTACCACGGCGAAACCGACCAGGTGGTGGCCGACAAGGCCAAGGCCGCGCTGGCCCATGGCATCACGCCCATCGTCTGCGTGGGTGAGACGCTCGCGCAGCGCGAAGCCGGCGAGACCGAGGCCGTGGTGAAGCGCCAGCTCTCGGCCGTGATCCACACGCTGGGCCAATGCATCAGCGAAGTGGTCGTGGCCTATGAACCCGTCTGGGCCATCGGCACCGGCAAGACCGCATCACCTGAACAGGCGCAGGCCGTGCACGCACTGCTGCGTGCCCAGCTCGAAGCCGCCACGCCGCATGCCGGCGTCATGAAGCTGCTGTACGGTGGCAGCGTGAAGCCTGACAACGCCGTGATCCTCTTTGGTCAGCCTGATATTGACGGCGGCCTGATCGGCGGCGCCGCGCTCAAGGCCGCCGACTTTGTCGCCATCGTGCGTGCCGGCGCCTAAGGCGTCCACGTTCACCCTGCTTAGCAAGAACAACGGAGCTTCGATTCCATGCAAGTGTTAGTCAATCTCGTGGTGCTGGTGCAGCTGCTGTCGGCCCTGGCCATGATCGGTCTGGTGCTGGTGCAACATGGCAAGGGTGCCGACATGGGGGCCTCGTTTGGCAGTGGTGCTTCGGGCAGCCTCTTTGGTGCCACCGGCAGTGCCAACTTCCTGTCGCGCACCACGGCTGTGTGTGCTGCGGTCTTCTTCGTGGCTACGCTGGCGCTGGCTTCCTTCGGTCATTCGCGAGTGCTTTCGCCCAGCGAGTCGATCCTGGACAAGCCGGCTGCTGCGGCCTCCGCACCAGCCAGCGCCGTGCCGGCACCGATCACGTCGCAGATTCCTGGCGTGGCCCCGGCAGCGTCGCAGTAAGTGTTGTGAACGCGGTTCGCGGCACTGGGAAGTGCAGCGAATCTGCGCGGAATGCCCCACCTTGGTCTTGAGGGAAACCCTGGGGGGCGCTAGAATGAGTGGCTACCCGATAAGCGAATTCCTCTGCAAATCGGGTGGGGTTCAGAGGCTGTCAGATGTTGTTTGTCAGGCGCCTTCTGGGCCAGCGATGAAGGATCAAGGTTTGTTTTGATCTGACACCGCGAGAAGATTCCACGTGCCGACGTGGTGAAATTGGTAGACACGCTATCTTGAGGGGGTAGTGGCGAAAGCTGTGCGAGTTCGAGTCTCGCCGTCGGCACCAAGTCTTTGGGGTAGTGGGTCCAATGTCGGGCTTGCTGCCCGCTCCAGCCCCTCACGCCATGAGCCTTGACCAATACCTTCCTGTGATCTTGTTCATTCTGGTGGGTGTCGGGGTCGGCATCGCCCCCCAGGTGCTGGGCTTCCTGCTCGGGCCGCAACGGCCTGACCCGCAGAAGAACTCTCCCTACGAATGTGGCTTTGAAGCCTTCGAGGATGCGCGCATGAAGTTTGATGTGCGCTACTACCTCGTGGCGATTTTGTTCATCCTCTTCGATCTGGAAATCGCGTTCCTGTTCCCGTGGGCGGTCTCGCTCAAGGAGATCGGTGCCACCGGTTTCTGGGCCATGATGATGTTCCTCGGCATCCTGGTCGTGGGCTTCATCTACGAGTGGAAGAAGGGTGCGCTCGACTGGGAGTGATGTCCCTGGCGTGCCGGCCCGGTGCTTGACCGGGCCTCCATTCAGATTGAAGCAAACGGGTGACGACGAGGAACAGCAATGGGTATTGAAGGTGTCATGAAAGAGGGCTTCGTCACCACCAGTGTCGATGCTCTGATCAACTGGTCGAAGACTGGTTCCCTTTGGCCGATGACTTTCGGCTTGGCCTGCTGCGCCGTCGAGATGATGCACGCCGGGGCATCGCGCTACGACATCGACCGCTTCGGTATGTTGTTCCGCCCCAGTCCGCGCCAGAGCGATCTGATGATCGTGGCCGGCACGCTGTGCAACAAGATGGCGCCGGCCCTGCGCAAGGTGTACGACCAGATGGCCGAGCCGCGCTGGGTGTTGAGCATGGGTTCGTGCGCCAACGGCGGTGGCTACTACCACTACAGCTATTCGGTGGTGCGCGGCTGTGATCGCATCGTGCCGGTGGATGTCTACGTGCCGGGCTGCCCGCCCACAGCCGAAGCGCTGCTGTACGGCATCCTGCAGCTGCAGGCCAAGATCCGCCGCGAAAACACCATCGCCCGCTGAGCACCCCATGAGCCTCAAACTCGATACCCTGCAAGCGACGCTTGAATCGACCTTTGGCGAGCGCATCGTGCGGCTCGTGCGCGATCGCGGTGAGCTCACCCTCACCGTCAAGGCCGCCGACTACACCCCCGTGTGCCTGCAGCTGCGCGACGACGCTGCCCTTCAATTCGAGCAGTTGATCGACCTGTGCGGTGTCGACTACAGCGGCTACCGCGATGGCGCCTGGGATGGCCTGCGCTACTGCGCTGTATCGCACCTGCTGAGCGTGAAGCACAACTGGCGCTTGCGCGTGAAGGTGTTCTGTCCCGATGATGACCTGCCGATGGTCGACTCGGTGACGCCGATCTGGAGCGCCGCCAACTGGTTCGAGCGCGAGGCCTTCGACATGACAGGCATCGTCTTTGAAGGCCATGAAGACCTGCGCCGCATCCTCACCGACTACGGCTTCATCGGCCACCCGATGCGCAAGGACTTCCCGGTGACGGGCCATGTGGAAATGCGCTACGACCCCGAGCAAAAACGGGTGATCTACCAGCCCGTGACCATCGAGCCGCGCGAGATTACCCCGCGCATCATTCGCGAAGACAAATACGGCGGCTTGCATTGAGAGTGACTCATGGCTGAGATCAAGAACTACACCCTCAATTTTGGTCCGCAGCACCCGGCGGCCCACGGTGTGCTGCGGCTGGTACTGGAGCTCGATGGCGAAGTCATCCAGCGTGCCGACCCCCACATCGGCCTGCTCCACCGCGCCACCGAGAAGCTGGCCGAGAGCAAGACCTACATCCAGTCGCTGCCCTACATGGACCGGCTGGACTACGTCTCGATGATGTGCAACGAGCACGCCTACTGCCTGGCCATCGAGAAGCTGATGGGCATCGATGTACCGGTGCGTGCGCAGTACATCCGCGTGCTGTTCAGCGAGATCACCCGCCTGCTGAACCACCTGATGTGGCTAGGCGCGCACGGCATGGACTGCGGTGCGATGAACATGCTGATCTACTGCTTCCGTGAGCGGGAAGATCTGTTCGACATGTACGAGGCGGTGTCCGGTGCGCGCATGCACGCGGCCTACTTCCGCCCGGGCGGTGTGTACCGTGACCTGCCGGACACCATGCCGCAGTACAAGGTCAGCAAGATCAAGAACGCCCGCGCGCTGGCCCGGCTGAACGAGAACCGCCAAGGCAGCCTGCTCGACTTCATCGACGACTTCGCGCAGCGCTTCCCGACCCACATCGACGAGTACGAAACCCTGCTCACCGACAACCGCATCTGGAAACAGCGCACCGTGGGCATCGGTGTGATGTCCCCGGAGCGGGCGCTGAACCTCGGGTTGACCGGGCCGATGCTGCGTGGTTCGGGTGTGGCCTGGGATCTGCGCAAGACCCAGCCTTACGACGTCTATGCCCAGATGGATTTCGACGTGCCTGTGGGCGTGAACGGCGACACCTACGACCGTTACCTGGTGCGCGTGGAAGAGATGCGCCAAGCCACCCGCATCATCCAGCAGTGCGTGGCCTGGTTGCGTGCAGACTCGGCAAAGGGCGCCGGCCCGGTGATCACCGACAACCACAAGGTCGCTCCGCCCTCGCGCGTGGAGATGAAGACCTCGATGGAAGAGTTGATCCACCACTTCAAGCTCTTCACCGAAGGCTTCCATGTGCCCGAGGGCGAGGCCTACGCGGCTGTGGAGCACCCGAAGGGCGAGTTCGGCATCTACCTGATCAGCGACGGTGCGAACAAGCCCTACCGCCTGAAAATCCGCCCGCCGGGTTTTGCCCATCTGGCAGCCCTGGACGAAATGGCGCGCGGCCACATGATTGCCGACGCCGTGGCCATCATCGGCACGATGGACATCGTGTTCGGCGAAATTGATCGATGAGCAACGCCATGTTTTCAGAAAACACCTTGTCCCGTTTTTCGCGCGAAGTGGCCAAGTACCCGGCCGAGCAGAAGCAGTCGGCCGTGATGGCCTGCCTGTCGATCGTGCAGCAGGAGCAGGGCTGGGTTTCGGCCGAGGCCGAAGAAGGCATCGCCGCCTACCTGGGCATGGCCCCGGTGGCCGTGCGCGAAGTGACCACCTTCTACAACATGTACAACCAGCAGCCGGTGGGCCAATTCAAGGTCAACGTCTGCACCAACCTGCCGTGCCAGTTGCGTGACGGCCAGCAGGCGCTGGAACACCTGTGCAAGAAGCTGGGCATCGAAGACGGCGGCACCACGCCCGATGGCCTGTTCACCGTGTCCAAGTGCGAATGCCTGGGCGCCTGCGCCGATGCGCCGGTGATGCTGGTGAATGACCGCCAGATGGTGAGCTACATGAGCAACGACCGCCTCGATGAGCTGGTCGACGTGCTCAAGGCCAACGCGAAGTGAGCCGCCCCATGACGCTCGATCTCTCTCAAGTGCTCTCCGGCTTTCAGGCCACCGGCAACGAGACCTGCTTCCACGGCCGCCACGTCAACCCGCAGATCTATGCCGGGCTGGATGGCAGCAACTGGCGACTGGCTGACTACGAAGCGCGCGGCGGTTATCAGGCCCTGAAGAAGATCCTCGGCCGCGATGGTGGTGAGGGCCTGACGCCGGATCAGGTGATCGCTGAAGTCAAAGGCTCCGGCCTGCGCGGCCGTGGCGGCGCAGGTTTCCCCACCGGCCTGAAGTGGAGCTTCATGCCCCGCGCGCTGCCGGTGCAGAAGTACCTGGTCTGCAATTCCGATGAAGGCGAACCGGGCACCTGCAAGGACCGCGACATCCTGCGCTTCAACCCGCACATCGTCATCGAAGGCATGATCATCGCGGCCTACGCGATGGGCATCACCGTGGGCTACAACTACATCCACGGCGAAATCTTCGAGGTGTACGAGCGCTTTGAAGCCGCGCTGGAAGAAGCCCGTGCCGCCGGCTACCTGGGTAACAACATCCTGGGCAGCAGCCACACCTTCCAACTGCATGCGCACCACGGTTTTGGCGCCTACATCTGCGGCGAAGAAACTGCGCTGCTTGAATCGCTGGAAGGCAAGAAGGGCCAGCCGCGCTTCAAGCCGCCGTTCCCGGCCAGCTTTGGCCTGTACGGCAAGCCCACCACGATCAACAACACCGAGACGTTCGCGGCGGTGCCGTGGATCATCCGCAACGGTGGCGAGGCCTACCTGGCCTGCGGCAAGCCCAACAACGGCGGCACCAAGATCTTCTCGATGGTGGGTGACGTGCAACGCCCCGGCAACTACGAGATCCCGATGGGCACCTCGTTCGCGCAGCTGCTGGAAATGGCCGGCGGCGTGAAGGGCGGCAAGAAGCTCAAGGCGGTGATCCCCGGTGGCTCGTCAGCCCCGGTGCTGCCGGCCAACATCATCATGGACTGCACGATGGACTATGACTCCATCGCCAAGGCTGGCTCGATGCTGGGCTCGGGCGCCGTCATCGTGATGGACGAGACCCGCTGCATGGTGAAGAGCCTGCTGCGCCTGAGCTACTTCTACAGCCACGAATCCTGCGGCCAGTGCACGCCCTGCCGCGAAGGCACCGGCTGGCTGTGGCGCATGGTCAACCGCATTGAGCACGGAGAAGGCCGTCCGGACGACCTGGCACTGCTGGACAACGTGGCCGAGAACATCATGGGCCGCACCATCTGTGCGCTCGGTGATGCGGCTGCGATGCCGGTTCGCGGCATGTTGAAGCACTTCCGCGACGAATTTGTGCACCACATCGAACACAAGACCTGCGTGGTCCCGGCCTACGTCTGAGAACGAGCACGCCCATGATTGAAATCGAACTCGACGGCAAGAAGGTCTCGGTCAGCGAAGGCAGCATGGTGATGCATGCGGCCGAGGCTGCCGGCACCTACATCCCGCACTTCTGCTATCACAAGAAGCTCTCGATCGCCGCCAACTGCCGCATGTGCCTGGTGGATGTCGAGAAGGCGCCCAAGCCCATGCCGGCCTGCGCCACGCCGGTGACGCAGGGCATGATCGTGCGCACCAAGACCGACAAGGCGCTCAAGGCCCAGCAGTCGGTGATGGAGTTCCTGCTCATCAATCACCCGCTGGACTGCCCCATCTGCGACCAGGGCGGCGAATGCCAGCTGCAGGATCTGGCGGTGGGTTACGGCAAATCGGCCTCGCGCTATGACGAAGAAAAGCGCGTGGTGTTCCACAAGGAAGTGGGCCCGCTGATCTCGATGGAAGAGATGAGCCGGTGCATCCACTGCACCCGCTGCGTGCGCTTTGGGCAAGAGATCGCCGGCCAGATGGAGCTGGGCATGCTCAACCGCGGTGAGCATTCCGAGATCACCACTTTCGTGGGCAAGACGGTCGATTCCGAACTGTCGGGCAACATGATCGACATCTGCCCGGTGGGCGCGCTCACCAGCAAGCCCTTCCGCTATAGCGCCCGCACGTGGGAGCTGTCGCGCCGCAAGAGCGTGAGCCCGCATGACAGCACCGGCGCCAACCTGATCGTGCAGGTCAAGGGCGGCCAGGTGATGCGCGTGGTGCCGCTGGAAAACGAGGCCGTCAACGAATGCTGGCTGGCCGACCGCGACCGCTTCAGCTACGAAGCCCTCAACACTGACCAGCGCCTGAGCACGCCGATGCTCAAGCAGGGTGGCCAGTGGAAGGCGGTTGACTGGCAGACTGCGCTGGAATACGTGGCCAACGGCCTGAAGCAGATCAAGGCCGAGCACGGCGCCGCGTCGATTGGCGCGCTGGCCTCGCCGCATGCCACGATCGAAGAGCTGCACCTGCTGGCCAAGCTGTCCCGCTCGCTGGGCAGTGACAACATCGATCACCGCCTGCGCCACGCCGATTTCCGCCACGAAGGCGGTGTGCGCTGGCTGGGTCTGGCGATTGCCGATCTGACCCAGCTGGACCGCGCGCTGGTGGTGGGCTCGTTCCTGCGCAAGGATCACCCGCTGTTTGCACAGCGCCTGCGCCAGGCCGCCCGTCATGGCGCCCAGCTCAATCGTCTGCATGCCTGTGCGGATGACTGGGCGATGCCTGTGGCGCATGAAACCATCGTCGCCCCCGCAGCCTGGACCAGCGCGTTGATCGAGCTGGCGGCGGCCGTCGCCAAGACCAAGGGTGTGGCGGCGCCGCTGGCTGTGGAGCCGGGCGAGGGCGCGCTGGCCATGGCGCAATCGCTGCTGTCGGGCGAGCGCAAGGCGGTGTTGCTGGGCAACGCGGTGGCTCAGCACCCGCAAGCCGCCGAACTGCTGGCCCTGGCCGGCTGGATTGCCGAGCAATGCGGCGCAGCCTGCGGCTTCCTGGGCGAGGCGGCCAACAGCGTGGGCGCCCAACTGGTGGGCGCGCTGCCGCAGCAAGGCGGCCTCGATGCCGGCCAGATGCTGGCTCAGCCGCTCAAGGCGTACCTGCTGCTCGGCAACGAGCCGGTGTTCGACAGCGCTGATGCTGCTGCGGCCGCCAAGGCCTTGGCTGGCGCGGAGATGGTGGTGTCGCTGAACCCGTTCAGCGCCAACCTCGACTTTGCCGACGTGATGCTGCCCATCGCCCCGTTCACTGAAACCGCTGGCAGCTTTGTCAACGCCGAAGGCCGTCTGCAAAGCTTCCACGGCGTGGTCAAGCCGCTGGGTGACACCCGTCCGGCCTGGAAGGTGCTGCGTGTGCTGGGCAACCTGCTCGGCTTGCCCGGCTTCCAGCAAGAGACCGTCGAAGAAGTGCGTGCCGAAGCGGTGTCCGATGGCAGTGGCATCGCTGCCCGTCTAGACAACCGCAGCTCCTTTGCCCATGTGGCTCCCACGGCCCCGCAAGGCCTGCAGCGTCTGGCCGAAGTGCCGATCTACGCGGCCGATGGCCTGGTGCGCCGGGCGCCGTCGTTGCAGATGACGAGCGACGCCGTGCAAGCCGCCGTCGTGGGCTTGCCCGCTGACCTGTGGGCTGGCCTCGGCCTGGCCGAAGGCGGCCAGGTGCGGGTGCGCCAGGGTGCGGGTGAAGCGGTGCTTCCGGCCAAGGTGGATGTCTGGCTGGCCAGTGGCACGGTGCGTGTGCCCGCCGGCTTGCCTGCCACGGCCGCGCTGGGTGCGATGACGGGCACTGTCACCGTCGAACGGGCCTGACCGCCGACCAAGGACTAGAACATGCTTGAGACCGTACAAGCCTTCGGCACTTCCTTCTTCGGCCCGCTGTTGTGGCCAGTGGCTTGGAACCTGTTGAAGATCGTCGCGCTGGTGCTGCCCCTGCTGGGCTGCGTGGCCTACCTGACCTTGTGGGAACGCAAGGCCATCGGCTGGACGCAGATCCGCCCAGGCCCGAACCGCGTGGGTCCCTGGGGCCTGCTGACCCCGATTGCCGATGCCGTGAAGCTGATCTTCAAGGAGATCATCCGCCCGTCGGCCGCCAACAAGGGCCTGTTCTTCATCGCCCCCGTCATGGCCATCATGCCGTCGCTGGCAGCCTGGGCGGTGGTGCCGTTCGGCCCTGAGGTGGCGCTGTCCAACGTCAACGCCGGCTTGCTGTTCCTGATGGCCATCACGTCGCTGGAGGTCTATGGCGTCATCATCGCCGGCTGGGCGTCGAACTCGAAGTACGCCTTCCTGGGGGCGATGCGCGCCTCGGCCCAGATGGTGAGCTATGAAATCGCGATGGGCTTCTGCTTCGTCGTGGTGCTGATGGTGACGGGCAGCCTGAACATGACCGACATCGTCGTGCAGCAGTCCGAAGGCAGCATGGCACAGGCGGGCTTGGGCTTCCTGTCGTGGAACTGGCTGCCGCTGCTGCCGATCTTCGTCGTCTACTTCATCTCCGGCCTGGCCGAAACCAACCGGCACCCGTTCGACGTGGTGGAAGGCGAGGCCGAGATCGTGGCCGGCCACATGGTGGAGTACTCCGGCATGTCGTTCGCGATGTTCTTCCTGGCCGAGTACGCGAACATGTGGCTGGTCTCGATCATGGCCGTGCTGATGTTCCTGGGCGGCTGGCTGTCGCCGTTTGCCGCGCTCGACTTCATCCCGGGCTGGATCTGGCTGGCCATCAAGACCTTCTGCGTGGTCACCGTGTTCCTGTGGGTGCGCGCCACCTTCCCCCGTTACCGCTATGACCAGATCATGCGCTTGGGTTGGAAGATCTTCATTCCGGTCACCCTGGTGTGGTTGGTGGTGGTTGGGCTGTGGATGCAGTCGCCGCTGAACATCTGGCCTTGAGCAGGACACAGAGGTAAAGACATGTCCACCGCCACGTCATCGACGTCATCGTTCTCTATCAAAGATTTTCTCGGCAGCTTCCTGCTCCTTGAATTGCTCAAGGGCCTGAAGCTCACCGGCCGCCACTTCTTCCAGCGCACGGTCACCGTGCAGTTCCCGGAGGAGAAGACGCCGCTGTCGCCGCGCTTCCGCGGCCTGCACGCCCTGCGCCGTTACGAGAACGGCGAAGAGCGCTGCATCGCCTGCAAGCTGTGCGAAGCCGTCTGCCCGGCCATGGCCATCACCATCGAATCGGAGGTGCGTGCTGATGGTTCGCGCCGCACCACCCGCTACGACATCGACCTGACCAAGTGCATCTTCTGTGGCTTCTGCGAAGAAAGCTGCCCGGTCGATTCCATCGTCGAGACGCATGTGTTCGAGTACCACGGTGAAAAGCGGGGCGACCTGTACTTCACCAAGGACATGCTGCTCGCCGTGGGTGACCGCTACGAGAAAGACATCGCAGCCGCCAAGGAGGCGGACGCCAAGTACCGCTGAATACCGACGCATCCGATCCACCAGTACCGGCTCGCGTGAACGCGCGTTAGCGCCACACGCAAGCCGGGCTGCGAAGCACACACCCCATGGACACCACCACCGCGCTGTTCTACGCCTTCTCCGCCGTGCTGCTGTTTGCAGCCTTCCGTGTCATCACGGCCCGCAACCCGGTGCATTCGGCGCTGTTTCTGGTGCTCGCCTTCTTCAACGCGTCCTGCCTGTGGATGCTGCTGCAGGCCGAGTTCCTGGCGATCGCATTGGTGCTGGTGTACGTGGGGGCGGTGATGGTGCTGTTCCTCTTCGTCGTGATGATGCTCGACATCAACATTGACGCGCTGCGCCAGGGTTTCTGGAAGCACTTCCCGCTGGCCGCCACCGTGGGCGCTGTGATCGCGCTGGAAATGGCCTGGGTGCTGCAACGCGGCTTCAACCTGCCGCAGGCCAAGCCGATGGCGCTGCTGGGCACGCCCGTGGGTGGCATGGTGCCCAACACCAAGATGCTGGGCATCGAGCTGTACAGCGCCTACCTCTACCCGGTGCAGATCGCCGCTGTGCTGCTGCTGGTGGCCATCATCGCCGCCATCGCGCTGACGCTGCGCCGCCGCAAGGACAGCCGCTACCTGAACCCGTCTGAACAGGTGCGCGCCAAGAAGGCCGACCGCCTGCGCATCATCAAGATGGATGCGGTGCGTGAAGCACCGTCGGTGGACGCTGCCGCTGCTGCCGAAGCCGCCTCGAAAGGACAATAAGCATGACCTTGACGCTCGGACACTACCTGTCGCTCGGGGCGATGCTCTTCGCCCTGTCGGTGATCGGCATCTTCCTGAACCGCAAGAACCTGATCGTGCTGCTGATGGCCATCGAGCTGATGCTGCTGGCGGTCAATCTGAACTTCGTGGCCTTCTCGCACTACCTGGGCGACATGGCGGGCCAGATCTTCGTCTTCTTCATCCTCACGGTGGCGGCGGCCGAATCGGCCATCGGCCTGGCCATCCTGGTGGTGCTGTTCCGTAACCGCTCGACCATCAATGTCGACGAGCTCGACTCCCTGAAGGGCTGAGGACCAGAACAACATGACGACCGAGCTCAATCCAACCCTGCTGCTCGCGGTGCCCCTGGCACCGCTGGCCGGCGCCATCATTGCCGGCCTGTTCGGCAAGGCCGTGGGCCGCGCTGGCGCCCACACCGCCACCATCCTGGGTGTGCTGGTGGCCTTCATCCTGTCGGCCATGACGTTGAACGACGTGCTGGCCGGCGCGCGCTTCAACCAGACCGTCTACGAGTGGATGAACCTCGGCGGCCTGAAGATGGAAGTCGGCTTCCTGATCGATGGCCTCACCGCCATGATGATGTGCGTGGTCACCTTCGTGTCGCTGATGGTGCACGTCTACACCATCGGCTACATGCACGAGGATCCAGGCTACCAGCGCTTCTTCTCGTACATCTCGCTGTTCACCTTCTCGATGCTCATGCTGGTGATGAGCAACAACTTCCTGCAGCTGTTCTTCGGCTGGGAAGCGGTGGGCCTGGTGTCGTACCTGCTGATCGGCTTCTGGTTCAAGAAGCCCACGGCCGTGTTCGCCAACATGAAGGCTTTTCTGGTCAACCGCGTGGGTGACTTCGGCTTCATCCTCGGCATCGGCCTGATCCTCGCCTACACCGGCTCGTTGAACTACACCGAGGTGTTTGCCAAAGCCGACACGCTGGCGAAGCTGGGCTTCCCCGGTCAGGACTGGGCGCTGATCACCGTGATCTGCATCTGCCTGTTCATCGGTGCGATGGGCAAGAGCGCGCAGGTGCCGCTGCATGTGTGGCTGCCGGATTCGATGGAGGGCCCGACGCCGATCTCGGCGCTGATCCACGCCGCCACCATGGTGACGGCCGGCATCTTCATGGTCACGCGCATGTCGCCGCTGTTCGAGCTGTCGGACACCGCGCTGAACTTCGTGCTGGTGATCGGCTCGATCACGGCGCTGTTCATGGGCTTCCTGGGCATCATTCAAAACGACATCAAGCGCGTGGTGGCGTACTCCACGCTGTCGCAGCTGGGCTACATGACGGTGGCGCTGGGCGTGTCGGCCTACTCGGTGGCCGTGTTCCACCTGATGACGCACGCGTTCTTCAAGGCGCTGCTCTTCTTGGGCGCCGGCTCGGTGATCATCGGCATGCACCACGACCAGGACATCCGCAACATGGGTGGCCTGTGGAAGCACATGAAGGTCACCTGGCTGACCTCGCTGCTGGGTTCGCTTGCGCTGATCGGCACGCCGCTCTTCTCGGGCTTCTACTCGAAGGACAGCATCATCGAAGCGGTGCATGCCAGCCACCTGCCGGGTGCAGGCTTCGCCTACTTCGCGGTGGTGGCCGGTGTGTTCGTCACGGCGTTCTATTCGTTCCGGATGTACTTTCTGGTCTTCCACGGCAAGGAAAACTTCCACCACAAGCCGTTCCCGCCTGAGGACGATCATGGTCACGATGACCACCATGGCCATGCCCACACCCCCCACGAATCGCCCTGGGTGGTGACGCTGCCGCTGGTGCTGTTGGCCATCCCGTCGGTGCTGATCGGCTACTTCACCATCGAGCCGCTGCTCTATGGCGACTTCTTCAAGGATGCGATCTTCGTCAACCTCGACAAGCACGAGGCGATGAAGGACCTGGCCGAGCACTTCCACGGTGCGTCGGCGATGGCATCGCACGCACTGTCGACGCTGCCGTTCTGGCTGGCGTTGGGCGGTGTGGTGACAGCCTATGTGTTCTACATGGTGGTGCCCAGCGTGCCGGCGATGTTCCGCCGCGTGCTGTCGCCGCTGGTGACCGTGATGGAAAACAAGTACTACTTCGACTGGTTCAACGAGAACGTGCTCGCCGCAGGGTCCCGCCTGCTGGGCCGCGGCCTCTGGAAGGGCGGTGACGTGGCCCTGATCGACGGCCTGGTGATCAACGGCTCAGCCAAGTTCGTCGGCTGGATCGCCTCACTGGTGCGGCTGTTCCAGACCGGCTATATCTACCACTACGCACTGGTCATGCTCGTCGGCGTTGTCGCGCTGATGACCTGGTTTGTGTTCGTCAGCCACTGATCGGGAGGCAACCATGGCTTACCTCTCGCTCTCCATCTGGCTCCCGATCGTCTTTGGCCTGCTGCTGCTGGCCACCGGCAACGACCGTCATCCCCAGCAAGCCCGCTGGATCGCGTTGATTGGCGCGATCGTCAGCTTCCTCGTCACGCTGCCGCTGATCGGCCAGTTCGACGTGGCCAGCGCCGCGATGCAGTTCCAGGAAAACCTCACCTGGATCGAGCGCTTCAATGTGCGCTACCACCTGGGTGTGGACGGCATCTCGGTGTGGTTCGTGCTGCTCACCGCCTTCATCACCGTGATCGTCGTGATCGCCGGCTGGGAGGTGATCACCGAGCGTGTGTACCAGTACATGGGCGCGTTCCTGATCCTCTCCGGCCTGATGATCGGCGTGTTCTGCGCGGTCGACGGCCTGCTGTTCTACGTGTTCTTCGAGGCCACACTGATCCCGATGTACATCATCATCGGCATCTGGGGCGGCCCGCGCCGTGTGTACGCCGCGTTCAAGTTCTTCCTGTATACGCTGGCTGGCTCGCTGCTGATGCTGCTGGCGCTGATCTTCCTGTACGTGAAGTCGGGCGGCAGCTTCAACATCCTCGACTGGCAAAAGCTCCCTCTGCCGGCCACGCCGCAGACGCTGCTGTTCTTCGCCTTCCTGGCCGCCTTCGCAGTGAAGGTGCCGATGTGGCCGGTCCACACCTGGTTGCCCGATGCCCACGTCGAGGCGCCCACGGGCGGCTCGGTGGTGCTGGCCGCCATCATGCTGAAGCTGGGTTGCTACGGCTTCCTGCGTTTCTCGCTGCCCATCACGCCCGATGCGGCCCACGCTTGGGCACCGCTGATGATCACGCTGTCGCTGGTGGCGGTGATCTACATCGGCCTGGTGGCGCTGGTGCAGAACGACATGAAGAAGCTGGTGGCCTATTCGTCGATCGCGCACATGGGCTTCGTCACGCTGGGCTTCTTCATCTTCAGCGAGCTTGGCATTGCCGGTGGCATCGTGCAGATGATTTCGCACGGCTTTGTCTCAGGCGCCATGTTCCTGTGCATCGGCGTGCTGTACGACCGCGTGCACTCGCGTGAGATCGCTTCCTACGGCGGCGTGGCTAACACCATGCCCAAGTTTGCGGGCTTCGCGGTGCTGTTCGCCATGGCCAATGCCGGCTTGCCGGGTACCGCCGGTTTCATCGGCGAGTGGATGGTGATCCTGGGTGCTGTGGGCTTCAACTTCTGGATCGGCCTGCTGGCGGCCACCGCGCTGATCATGGGTGCGGCCTACACGCTGTGGATGGTCAAGCGGGTCTACTTCGGCGACATCGCCAACGACGACGTGCGCGAACTGCAGGACATCAACGCCCGCGAGTTTCTGATGCTCGCCGTCCTGGCCGTGGCCGTGCTGGCGATGGGCCTGTATCCCAAGCCCTTCACTGACGTGATGCAGGCCTCGGTCACCGAGCTGATCCGCCACGTCGGCGTCTCCAAACTCTGAATGCGAGCGAGCACAAGATGACAGCGATGAACTGGCTCGCGGTGTACCCCGAGATCTTCCTGCTGGTGATGGCCTGCCTCATCGCCGTGCTGGATCTCTTTGTCACCGATCCCAAGCGCGGCACCACCTACTGGATGACGCTGATCACCCTGGTGGTGGTGGCGGCCATGCACCTGTATTTCTTCGACCAGGGCGCCACTTACTACGCGATGAACCACATGGTGGTCAGCGACCCGATGGGCCACCTGCTGGCGGCCTTTGCGGCGCTGGCCACGCTGATCACGCTGGTCTATGCCCGGCCGTACGCCGAATCGCGCGACATCCTGAAAGGCGAGCTGTTCACGCTGAGCCTGTTGTCGCTGCTGGGCATTTCGGTGATGGTCTCGGGCAACAACTTCCTGGTGCTGTACCTGGGCCTGGAGTTGATGAGCCTGTCGCTCTACGCCCTGGTGGCGCTGCGCCGCGACAACGCGGTGGCCACTGAAGCCGCGATGAAGTACTTCGTGCTCGGTGCGCTGGCCAGCGGCTTCCTGCTGTACGGCATGTCGATGCTGTACGGTGCCACCGGCAGCCTGGAGTTGGGAGAGGTCTACAAGGCCATCAACACCGGTGACATCAACCGCCAGGTGCTGACGTTTGGCGTGGTGTTCCTGGTGTCGGGTCTGGCGTTCAAGCTGGGCGCGGTGCCGTTCCACATGTGGCTGCCTGACGTGTACCACGGCGCTCCCACGGCGGCCACGCTGCTGATTGCCGGTGCGCCCAAGATCGCCGCCTTCGGCATGGTGATCCGCCTGCTGGTAGAGGGCCTGCTGGGCGTGGCGCTGGACTGGCAGCAGATGCTGGTGGTGTTGTCGGTGTGCTCGCTGGTGGTGGGCAACCTGGCCGCCATCGCGCAGAACAACCTCAAACGCATGCTGGCCTACTCCACCATCGGCCAGATGGGCTTCATGCTGCTGGGCCTGGCCGCGGGCGTGGTGCCGAGTAACACCATCTCGGGTGCCAATGCCTACAGCTCGGCCATGTTCTACATGCTGACCTATGTGCTCACCACGCTGGGCACGTTCGGCCTGATCATGGTGCTGTCGCGTGAAGGCTTCGAAGCCGATGAGATCAAGGATCTCGCCGGCCTCAACCAGCGCAGTCCGCTGATGGCTGCCGTGATGGCCGCGTTCATGTTTTCTCTGGCCGGCATCCCGCCCACGGTGGGCTTCTACGCCAAGCTCGCGGTGCTGCAAGCGCTGCTGTCCACCCAGGTGGAAGCGCACCTGTGGCTGGCCGGCTTGGCGGTGGTGATGTCGCTGATCGGCGCCTTCTACTACCTGCGCGTGGTGAAGACCATGTACTTCGACGCGGCCGCCGATGCCAAGCCGTTGGTTGCCCCCAAGGGTGCCAGCGCGGTGCTGACGCTCAATGGCGCGGCGGTGGTGGTGCTGGGCCTGCTGCCCGGTGGCCTGATGGCCATGTGCGTGCAGGCCATCGTGAAGACGCTGGCCACCTGAAGGTGGGCACGCTGAAGCTGTTTCGATGAGCCCGTCTCAAGCCGCCTGGCTGGTGCTGTTGCTGGCCGCCGTGGCGGCCAACCTGCCGTTTCTGAATGAGCGCCTGTTCCTGCTCGGCCCCAGCCGGTCGCCCAAGGGCTTCGGTTGGCGGTTGCTGGAGCTGTCGGTGTATGCCGCTCTGGTGGTCGCGGCCGGGTTGGCACTGGAACGTCATCTGGGCCAGGTGCAGTCGCAGGGGTGGGCGTTCTACGCCGTGATCGCCTGCATCTTCCTCACCCTTGGTTTTCCGGGGTTTGTCTGGCGTTACCTGGGCCGCTCGCGCGGGCATTGAAGGCTGGCCATGTCTGACGCCAACGACGCTCTCCCCGAAGCCGGTGTTGCTGACGACAGCCACCTGCGCGAGCAACAGCTCGACAGCGTGCAGGTCTACCGCGGGCACTTCCTGGATGTGCGGCGCGACCGCATCCGCCTGCCCAACGGCGGCGAAGCGGCGCGAGAGTACATCGTGCACCCAGGTGCTGCCGTGGTGGTGGCCATCCTGGATGACGGCCGACTGGTGATGGAGCGGCAGTACCGCTACCCGTTGGGGCGTGCCGTCATCGAATTTCCAGCCGGCAAGCTGGATGCGGGTGAGCCCTCCAAGCGCTGTGCCGTGCGCGAGCTGCGCGAAGAAACCGGTTACAGCGCCCGCGAATGGGCCTTCGCCGGCACGATGCACAACGCCATCGCCTATTCCACCGAGCACATCGACATCTGGTTCGCCCGCGGTCTCACCGGTGGTGCGCAACACCTGGATGATGAGGAGTTCCTCGACGTCTTCGCGGCCGACCAGCCGCAGCTCGAAGACTGGGTGCGCGACGGCGTGATCACCGATGCCAAGAGCATCACCGCCTTGATGTGGCTGCAGCAATGGCGGTCCGGCCGTTGGGATTTGACCTGGCAAGCCGCTGACGAGGACGCTCAGCCCTGATAATTGCAAGACGATGAAAGTCTTCAATCTTCAGTGCGAGCACGGGCATGGCTTCGAGGGCTGGTTTGGCTCGGAGGATGACTACCAGTCGCAAACCCAGCGCGGGCTGCTGAGCTGCCCGCTCTGTGAGACGCATGCGGTGCAGCGGCTGCCCTCGGCGCCGCGGCTGAGCCTGGGCCACCACACCGCGCCCGAGACCATCGCGGCCGCGGCGCCAAGCCGGCCGGCGTCACCCGAGCACCAGAAGGTGCAAGAGCTGTGGATGCAGGCCGTGCGCCATGTGCTGGCCAACACCGAAGACGTCGGTCCCAAGTTCGCCGATGAAGCCCGCCGCATCCACTATGGCGAGACGGCCCATCGCAACATCCGAGGGCAGACCACGCCCGACGAGATTCAAGCGCTCAATGAAGAGGGCGTCGATGTGTTCAGCATGCCGATCCCGGCCTCCCTCAAGGGGCCGGTGCAGTAAACCGGCCGTGACTGGGCCAGGTGCGCGCTACAGCAGCCGGCCCGGGTTGAGCAGGTGATGCGGGTCCAGCGACTGCTTGATGCTGCGCATCAGCTGCAGCGCCACCGGTGACTTGCGCTGCGACAGCTCGTCGCGCTTGAGCGCGCCAATGCCGTGTTCGGCCGAGATGGAGCCGCCCATGGCCACCACCGTGTCGTAGACCAGCGCGTTCAGGCGCGGCTCCCAGTCGCGCAGGAATTGCGCCGGATTGCCGTCGACCGGCGCTTGCACGTTGTAGTGCAGGTTGCCGTCGCCCAGGTGCCCGAAGGTCACCAGGCGTGCGCCCGGCACTTCGGCGGCAATGCGGGCATCGGCTTGGTCGACGAAGGCCGCAAAGCGCGACACCGGCACGGCGATGTCGTGCTTGATGTTCAGGCCTTCCACGGCCTGGGCCATGGAGATCGATTCGCGCAGATGCCACATCGTGCGTGATTGCGCTTGTGAGCTGGCCACCGCGGCATCGTCGATCAGGCCTTGGGCGAGGGCGGTTGCCAGCAGGTGCTCGAAGGTGGCCTGCGCATGGGCTTCGCTTTCAGCGTCGGACAGCTCCAGCAGCACCGTCCATGGTGCCTTGGGCAGCGGCTGCTGGATCTGCGGGAAGTGCCGCGCCACCAGGGCGAGCGAGAAGGCGTTCATCACCTCGAAGCCGGTCAACGCCGCAGCGGCGTGGCGTTGGGCCAGCTGCAGCAGCGCCACGCAGGCAGCCAGGCTGCGTGTGGTGACCAGCGCTGTCATGTGGGCCGCGGGCTGCGGGTAGAGCTTCAGCACCGCGGCGGTGATGATGCCCAGCGTGCCCTCGCTGCCGATGTAGAGGTGGCGCAGGTCGTAGCCGGTGTTGTCCTTGCGAAGGCCCGAGAGGCCATGCCACACCTGGCCATCGGGTGTCACCACCTCCAGGCCCAGGCACAGCTCGCGGGCATTGCCGTAGCGCAGCACCTGGGTGCCGCCGGCATTGGCAGCCAGGTTGCCGCCGATGGTGCAGCTGCCTTCCGAGGCCAGGCTCAGCGGCAGCAGCAGGCCTTCAGCGGCGGCGGCTTCTTGCGCAGTCTGCAGCACGCAGCCGGCTTCCACCGTCATCGTGAGGTTGGCGCGGTCGATCTCGCGCACGCGGCGCAGGCGCTGCAGGCTCAGCAGCACCTGCGTGCCGCTGGCGTCGGGCACGCCGCCGCCCACCAGGCCGGTGTTGCCGCCCTGTGGCACCACGGCCACCTGGTGTTGTGCGCACTGCTGCATCACGGCGGCCACCTCGGCGGTGCTGCCCGGCCGCACCACGGCCAGGGCCTTGCCGCGGTAGCGTTGGCGCCAGTCGACTTCAAAGGCTGACAGGTCGCCCTCGGTGAGTACATGGGCGTCGCCCACGGCCTGGCGCAGCGCGTTCAGCAAAGGCTCAGGCATGGTCGGCGGGCGGGGTGGCCAGGCGGCGCAGGCTCAGCTGGCTGCGCACTTGCCAGGCACAGCCAAAGAACAGCAGCACGCCCAACAGCGCTTCCACGCCGCCGAGCCACCGGCCCGGGCCCTGCTCGCTGGTGGCGCGTACCGCGCCTTCGGCCACATACAGCCACAGGGCGAGCGACAGCCATCGAAAGGTGTAGAGCCGCGCCTGCCAGAGCCCTGGCAGCGCCAGCACCAGCGGCACCACCTTCAGGGCCAGCGTGCCGCGGCCGGTGGGGGCCCACCACAACTCCCACCCCAGGCCCAGCAGGATCAGGCCGACGCAGCTCCACAGGCTGAGTTGGGCGCTCAGGCGCAGGGCAGTGCGCAGCGTGGCTTGGGGGGCAGGAGAACTCATGAGCGGGGAGAGGGTGAGAGGTGCCCGGCGCAGGTCGCGCAGAGGCCATCGCAGCGGTGAGCGTGTGGTGTGCTTGCGAGCCGTTGCGGGTAATTTGGCATCATAGCCAGCATGACACTGTTTCCCGCGCCCACGCGCTCCTTGGCCCACACGCTGTCGCGGTGGGCCCGCCAGGCCGCCGAGGCCTGGGCCACCTTCCAACGCTGGCCGTGGCTCGACACCGCCCGCACGCTGCGCCAGCGCTTTCGTGAAGACCACCTGGGCCTCACCGCGAGCAGCCTCACCTTCACCACCACCATCGCGCTGGTGCCGCTGGCCACGGTGGCCTTCGCGGTGTTCAGCGCGTTCCCGATGTTCGGCACCTTTCGCAAGGCGCTGGAAAGCCTGTTCATCCAGAACCTGGTGCCCGACAACATCGCCAAGCCGGTGCTGACGATGCTCACGCAGTTCGCGCTCAAGGCCAACCGGCTGGGCGTGGTGGGCTTGGTGGCGCTGGTGTTCACCGCGCTGGCGTTGATGCTGACGATCGACCGCACGCTCAACAGCATCTGGCGCGTGCGCACGCCGCGGCCGATCGCCCAGCGCATCCTCGTGTACTGGGGCGCAGCCACGCTGGGCCCGCTGTTGTTGGGGGTGAGCCTGTCGTTGACGTCGTATGCCGTTTCGGCCTCGCGCGGGCTGGTCGAAGCCATGCCGGGCGGGATCTCACTGGTGCTCAACACGCTGGAGGTGGCCCTGATGGCCGCGGCGATGGCTGGCCTGTTCCGCTACGTGCCCAACACCTACGTGCGGTGGGCGCATGCATGGGCGGGGGGCGTTTTCGTGGCGCTCGGGTTCGAGCTGGCCAAGAAGGGCCTGGCCTGGTACCTGAGCGCCGTGCCCACCTTCTCGACCATCTACGGCGCCTTCTCTGCCGTACCCATCTTCCTGGTCTGGCTGTATCTTGGCTGGGTGATCGTGCTCTGCGGTGCCGTCGTGGCAGCATATGCCCCCAGCCTCACGCTGCATGTGCCGCGCCGGCCCGACACCCCCGGTCATCGCTTTGGGCTGGCCTTGGCCGTGGTGCGGCTGCTCTGCCAGGCGCGCAGCGAAGGCCGGGCGGGGGCCGCGCTGGTGGCGCTGGCCGCCACCTTGAAGATCGATCCGTTGCAGTTGGAGCCGGTGGTGGAAACGCTGATCGAGCTGGGCTGGGTCGGGCGTCTGGAAGAGGAGGGCGCCCAGCGCCATGTGCTGCTGGTGGAGCCGGGGGTGACGTTGCTTGCGCCGCTGATCGAGGCGCTGCTGCTCAAGCCGGAAGACGAGGTACGGGCGTTCTGGCAAGCGCTCCGGTTGGACAACGTCACGCTGGCCGCTGCGACCCAAAGTTGAGCCATCTTCAGAGAATCGCGCTCTGTTCATCGCATTGACTTGATCCCGGTCGGTTTAAGGTTGGCATCGACACGAAATTGGTGTCCGCCCCAGCCGGGTGTCTACCCCGATTCCGCTGTATCAAAGGATCAGGCCCATGCGCGTCAATCTGCCCGTTTCCCAGCACGAGTACCCGTTTCCCCGCGGGCGCGAGCTGGTCTCCACCACCGATCTCAAGGGCCGCATCACCTACTGCAACCCGGCCTTCGTGGCGGTGAGCGGCTACGCCCGCGACGAGCTGATCGGCCAGCCGCACAACCTGATCCGCCACCCCGACATGCCCGCCGAGGCGTTTCGCGACATGTGGGCATCGATCGCCGCAGGGCATCCCTGGCTGGCGCTGGTCAAGAACCGGCGCAAGAACGGTGATCACTATTGGGTGCAAGCCAATGTCACCCCGTTGATGGAGCAGGGCAGGCCGGTGGGTTACCTGTCGGTGCGCACCGAGGCCACCCGAGCCCAGATCGACGCGGCCGAGCAGCTCTACGCCCGGATGCGTCAGCAGTCCGAGGCGGGCCGGCTCACGCTGCGTTTGAACCACGGTGCAGTCCAGCGGGTCGATGCCTGGGGGCGTCTGGTGGCCACGGTGCGTCCCGGCACGCAAAGCCACCTGACCACGGCCTTCGTGGCCACCGGCCTGGCGAGCGCCCTGGCCATGCACTGGCTGCCGGACTCGGCGCTGGGCGTGGCGGGTGTCGGTGCGGTGGTGGCGGCCGCGGCGGCCTTGGGGGCGTGGCACGCCCGCCAGCTGACCATCGCACCGGTGATGCGCCTGCTGCAATCGGCCAACCGCATGGCTGCGGGCGACTTGTCCCAGCGCATGGCGTTGGGCGAGTTCGGCGTGGTCGGGCAGTTCGAGCGGGCGCTGAACCAGCTCAACGTGAACCTGCGTGCCATCGTGGGCGATGCCAGTGCGGAAGTGCAGGGCCTGCGCAGCACCGCGCAGGAGCTGGCCAACGGCAACCAGGACCTGTCGCAACGCACTGAATCGCAGGCGGCCAGCCTGGAGCAAACCGCTTCGTCGATGGAGCAGATCACCGGCACGGTGCGCCAGAGCGCAGAGACCGCTCGCAGCGTGGCCAGCTTCGCCGCGCAGGCCACCGACATCACCCAGCGTGGGGCCAGCGCTGTCGAGCATGTGACGGCGTCGATGCAGGGCATCCGCGAATCATCGGAGCGCATCCGCGAGATCATCCAGGTGATCGAGGGCATTGCCTTCCAGACCAACCTGCTGGCGCTCAATGCCGCTGTCGAAGCCGCTCGCGCCGGAGAGCAGGGGCGCGGCTTTGCGGTTGTGGCCGGCGAGGTGCGCTCGCTGGCGCAACGCACCGCCACCGCGGCGCGCGAGGTCAAGCACCTCATCGAAGACTCGGCCGAGCGCGTGGCCTCGGGTGTGGGCCAGACCGACGCGGCACGCCAGACCATGGGCGAGGCCCTGGCTGCGGTGCAACGCATGACCACCCTGGTGGGCGAGATCGATGTCGGGGCCAACGAACAGCTCACCGGCATCTCGCAGGTCAACGACGCCGTCTCGCACATGGACGGCCTGACGCAGCAGAACGCGGCATTGGTGGAGCAACTCGCCGCCGCGTCCGTGTCCGTGCGCAGCCAGGCCGAAGCGGTGGCGGAATCGGTGCGCATCTTCCGGCTTGACCCAAGCCAAGGGGCGTCGCTGCCTCGGCAAGTGGCCTGACGGGGCGGCCGCCAACGCCTACTGGGGTAGCAGGCAGCGGGCATGCCCGGCTGTCGGCCGGCTTCGAGGTGGGCTATATTGCTTTGACTGCAACCTGGGTCGTTGCAGTGCATGCATGAGGAGGCCCCATGAAAGTCAGCGATATCCTTCGGGTGAAAGGCAACACGCTCTTCACCGTCACCCCCGAGACGCCCCTGGCAGAAGCCCTGCAGGTGATGGGCGAGCGGGACATCGGCTCGCTGGTCGTCATGGCCCATGGCGATCTGGTGGGCATGCTCACCTTCCGCGAGGTGATCCAGGCCATCGTCGGCAACGGCGGTATGGTGGGCTCGATGATGGTGCGCACCGTGATGGATGATCATCCGCTCACCTGCACCCCCGCCACCGAAATCGACGAAGTGCGTCGCATGATGCTCGACCGCCATGCCCGCTACATGCCGGTGATGAACCAGCGCACGCTGATGGGCGTGATCTCGTTCTACGACGTGGCCAAGGCCGTGGTGGACAGCCAGGATTTCGAGAACCGAATGCTCAAGGCCTACATCCGCGATTGGCCGGTGGAAGAATCGACCCCGGCAACGCCGCAGGCCTGATCCAACGAGACGCCAAAGAAAAAAGCGCTCCGGTTCTGGAGCGTTTTTTCTTGGTGCTTCAGGTCTGGAAGTGTTGGCCCCCGCCATGGGCAGCACCGAGGTGACCCTTCGCAGGGCCACCCTGACGCTCAGGCAGGCAATGCCAGGGCGTCGTTGGCCGCCTGCTTCTGCGGGGCACTGGTGTTGCCCGCGGTCACCACCAGCGGAGCAGCTGCCGTGTTGGCGTAGCGATAGCGGGCCAGTGCACGGGCCGTGATGGCCAGGCGCTCGCCATCGGCGATCAGCAGGTCTTCTGCGTCATCGTCGTTGTCGCAGGCGAAGGCCACCACCTCGCGCAGCGCGTCGATGCGCTCGGCCAGGCGAGCGGTCTCGGGCATCGTGCCCACGGGCAGCGTGAAGTCGAACCGTCCGGTCGACAGGGCCTTCAGCGCGTTGGCCGATTGGCGCAGTGGCTCGCTGAGCTCGTGGGTGAGACGTTGCCACTGGATCAGCGCCAGCGCGAGCGCGGCCATCAGCAGGACTGCAGTGAGCACGTCACGGGCCGACAAGTTCTGGGCTGACGTATCGGCCCGTGTGTTCTCCCATTGCTCGGCGTGACGCTGCCAGACTTCAGCCTGCGTGAGTGCGGCGGAGAGTGCATCCCGGGCGGCCGCTTGGGCCAGTTCAGGCGAACGACCGGGCTCTTCGCCGCTCATCACACGCCCCTGTGCCGTGAGCATCACCGCGAGAGCCTGCGAGAAGCGATAGGCGTTTTGCGCGTCGGTCGTGTCCAGCGCCTCGTAGCGGCGCACCCGGCGTTTGAGCCAGTCACCGTGGGCGCTCCACTGCGCGGCGAGTACACCCCGCTCCTCGCGGGTGTCGGCAGCCAGCCAACTGGCTTGCAGCGCTGCTGCCTGATGCAACGCCGGCGGCGTGGCATACACCGTCTTCAAAGCTGGCATCACGCGGTTGTGGGCTTCGTCCAGCTGGGTGCGCGCCGTATCCAGGCCACTCCAGGCCACGACCAGGGCCAACACGGCCAACAGCATTGGCAGGAACAGCCCAGCGGCCAGACGTGCCGCCAAAGAGCTTCCTTGATATGCCCGAGACATACAGATCCTTCCTTCCATCGCCACGTGACCCGTGTTCGCGGGGGTGTTCGCCCCTGAACCGAGGGCGGATTCCCTTTGAATGAGGGGTGTCGCAGCTTTCTGGATTGATATAACCGTGCAAAACTGCACAAGCCGAATGATGGAAAGAAATGTAAGTGGATGTCAATGAATTTCGTTTCAATTCGTCACAAGTGAGCCCATGTGCGGCGGCCAAGCCTCGATTTCGGTCCGGAAATGCAAAAAGCCCCTCGCGGGGCTTCTTGGATCTGCGTGCTGAGTGATCAGGCAATGCCGCTGTCGATCAGCCCCATGTCGGGGCTGCCCATCAACGATTCGATGTCCATCAGGATCAGCATGCGTTCGCTGAGGTTGGCGATGCCGGTGATGTAGCTGGTGTCCACCGCCGCGTCGATTTCCGGGGCGGGGCGCACCGCGTCGCGCGGCAGTTCCAGCACATCGGAGACCGAATCGACCACCGCACCGACCACCCGGCCGCGGATGTTGAGCACCACCACCACGGTGAAGCTGTTGTATTCGATGTTCTCGCAGCCGAACTTGGAGCGCAGGTCGACGATCGGCACGATCACGCCGCGCAGGTTGACCACGCCCTTGAAGAAGCCGGCCGAATTGGCGATGCGGGTGGGCTGCTCGTAGGAGCGGATCTCTTGCACCTTCAGGATGTCGATGCCGTATTCCTCGTTGCCCAGGCGGAAAGTAAGAAACTCACCACCCAGTTCGTGGGAGACGCCGGCGGCCTTGGCTGAGCCGCCGGCCTGGTCGGCGTGCGAGGGGGCCTGGGCCTGGGCGGCGGGGGAGTCGAGAACCATGCTCATGGAAGTTCCTTGTCGTATGCGGTCACGCAGTCGGGCGCCGGTGGTGCCGGGTTTCCGGTTGTGCTGCGATAGGTGGCTATCTTCGCCAAGCGGGGCCGGCCGGGTCGGTGGAGCAGTGGGCCAAAGGCGCGGCAGTTCAGTGCTTGGGCTTGACCCGTAAAATCGGCATCCGATCGCGTTTCTTGAATGGCCTTCATGTCCGGCAATACCCTTGGGCAGCTCTTTTGCGTCACCAACTTCGGCGAGAGCCACGGCCCGGCGGTCGGATGTGTCATCGACGGCTGCCCTCCGGGCATGCTGCTGAGCCCCGAAGACATCCAGCCCGAGTTAGATCGGCGCCGCCCCGGCACCTCTCGCCATGTCACGCAGCGCGCCGAGGCCGACCGGGTGGAGATCCTGTCGGGCCTGTACGAAGGCCGCACCACCGGCACGCCCATCTGCCTGGTGATCCGCAACGAAGACCAGCGCAGCAAGGACTACGGCAACATCGCCCAGAGCTTCCGCCCGGGCCATGCCGACTACACCTACTGGCACAAGTTCGGCATCCGTGACCCGCGCGGCGGCGGCCGTTCATCGGCTCGTCTGACGGCGCCCACCGTGGCCGCCGGCGCCGTGGCGCGCAAATGGCTGCGCGAGCAATACGGCTGCGAACTGCGCGGCTGTCTCACTGCCATCGGCGAGATCGATATTCCCATCGATGACTGGTCGCAGCTGAACGCCAACCCCTTCTTCGCCGCCACCGCATCCAAGACCGCCGAGTTGGAGGCCTACATGGACGCGCTGCGCAAGTCGGGCGATTCAGTGGGCGCGCGGCTGTATGTCGAAGCTCGCAACGTGCCGGTGGGCCTGGGCGAGCCGCTGTACGACAAGCTCGATGCCGACATCGCTCACGCGATGATGGGCCTCAATGCGGTGAAGGGCGTCGAGATCGGCGACGGCTTCGACGTGGTGCGCCAGAAGGGCAGTGAGCACGGCGACGAGCTCACGCTGGCAGGCTTTGCCAGCAACCATGCCGGCGGCATCCTCGGCGGCATCTCCACCGGGCAGGACATCACCGTGCGCCTGGCCATCAAGCCCACCAGCTCGATCCGCCTGCCGCGCCGCTCGATCGATGTGAATGGCGAGCCCGCCACGGTCGAAACCTTCGGCCGTCACGACCCCTGTGTGGGCATCCGTGCTGCGCCCATCATCGAGGCGCTGCTGGCGCTGGTGTTGATGGACCATGCGCTGCGCCATCGCGGGCAATGTGGCGACGTGCGGGTGAGCACGCCCGATGTCGCCCGGTTGAACTCAGACGCTGCGTAACGGCTTCAGCGCCGAGCGGCCAATCCAGTCGGCGATCTGGTGCAGCGGCACCACGTCATCGACGCCGCCATGTTTCACCGCCTCGGCTGGCATGCCGTAGACCACCGAGGTGGCCTCGTCCTGCGCCGCGGTGTAGGCGCCGGCCTGATGCATGTCCTTCAGGCCACGCGCGCCGTCGTCGCCCATGCCGGTCATCACGATGCCCAGGGCATTGCGGCCGGCGCAGTGCGCTACCGAGCGCAGCAGCACGTCTACCGAAGGCCGATGGTGGTTCACCAGCGGGCCGTCGCGCACCTCTACCACGTACTGCGCGCCGCTGCGCTTGAGCTGCATGTGCTTGCCGCCGGGGGCGATCAGCACGCGGCCGTTGATCACGCGGTCACCGTCCTTGGCTTCGAGCACTTCCATGTCGACGATGGTGTTCAGCCGCGCCGCGAACGAGGCGGTGAACTTCTCGGGCATGTGCTGCACCATCACGATGCCGGGGCTGGTGCGGTCGAGCTGGCGCAGCACCACCTCGATGGACTGCACGCCGCCGGTGGAGATGCCGATGGCCACCACCCGGTCGGTGGTTTCGGCCATGGCGCTGTGGCTGGTCGATGGCAGTGCTGGGCGTGGGGCAGGGCGGGGCAGTGCAGGCGTGCCAATGCCGGCGGCGGCAGGGCGTGCTGCAGGCGTCGAGAAGGCCCGCAGGTTGGCCCGCGAGGCGGCCTTGACGGCCTCTACCAGGCCGTTGCTGCGGTCTGACAGGAACTCGCGCAGGCCCATCTTCGGCTTGGTCACGAAACTCACTGCACCAGCTGACAGGGCCTGCATCGTGGTCTCACAGCCCCGCTCGGTCAGCGTGGAGCACATCACCACCGGGGTGGGGCGCTCGGCCATCACCTTCTTCAGGAAGGTGATGCCGTCCATGCGGGGCATCTCCACATCCAGCACGATCACGTCGGGCCAATGCGCGCTCATCTTGGGCCAGGCAAACAGCGGGTCGGCCGCGCTGCCGAGCACGTTGATGCCGCCGGCGGTGAGGGTCTCGCACAGGTGCTTGCGCACCACGGCCGAGTCGTCGATGACAAAAGCTTGAATGCTCATCGCTGCCAGTCCTGTCAGGCTGCTCGGGTGGAAAGGGGGCGGGTGGCGGCGAGGCTGGCCGGGCTGGCATGGGCCGCGCCGCGGCGCATCGTCACCTGGCCGGTGGCCAGGGTGAGCTTCACATGGCGAGGGACGCAGTCGCCCACATCCACCTCATGCAGCTCGAAGCCGTGTTGTTCGATCAGGCTCCAGCCCAGCTCGATGTTGCGCTCGCCCACGTTGAGCTTCACCCCGGCCTTGTCGGGCATGGTGTCGGCGCCGCCGTAGAGGCAGGTGCGGTATTCGCAAGGGCGGGTGCCGGCCCGGTGAAGGGCGTGCACCAGCCAGTGGATGGCCTCAGCGCCGTAGCGGCCATCGGGCTGCGTGTGCGCGTTGCCGGGCCGTTGCGGCAGCAGGAAATGGCACATGCCGCCCAGCCGCTTGGCCGGGTGCCACAGCGTGATGCTCACGCAGGAGCCCAGCAGCGTGCGCACGGTGGCGGCCTCGCTACCGAAATACAGCTGGCCGGCGAGCAGGTTCACCTCCTCGCCACGCCGGGCCTTGATCAGGCCTGTCAGCGGGGCCTCAGGCATGGCGGTACACCGCCGGTGCCAGGCCCTGCACCGGCAGCCCCAGGTTGGCCAGCGATTCGGCATGGCCGGTGAACAGCCGGCCGTCGGGCCGCAGGCGGGTGAGCACGCGGCGCACCACGTCGGCCTTGCCGGCCATGTCGAAGTAGATCAGCACGTTGCGCAGGAAGATCAGGTCGAAGTCGCCGATGGCCGGCAGCTCCTGGGTGAGGTTGGCGCTGCCAAACTGCACCCGGGCTCGCAGGTCTTTGTGGATGAGCAGGTGGCCGTTGTAGTCGCCGTGCCCTTTCAGGCAGAAGCGTTTCAGGTAGGCAGGCGGCAGGTCGCGGGCGCGCTCCAGCGGGTAGAGGCCACGGCGCGCGCTGTCCACCATCGCGGTGGACAGATCGGTGCCAATCACCTCCCAGCCCTGCGGCCCCAGCGTGTCGGCCAGCACCATGGCAATGCTGTAAGCCTCTTCGCCCGAGCTGCTGGCCGCACTCCACACCCGAAACGCGCCCTGGCCCGGGCGCCGCTGCGCCAGCAGCTGCCGCAGCGCTTCGAAGTGCTGCGGCTCGCGGAAGAAGTAGGTTTCGTTGGTGGTCAGCTTGTCTACCACCCGCACCAGCTCCTGCGGGTCACGCTCCTGCATCAGATGCTGCACGTAGCTGTCCAGGTCGTTCAGTCCGCGGGCGAGGGCCAGCTTCTGCAGCCGCCCCTCCACGAGCGAGCGCTTCGCCGCGGTGAGATGGATGCCTGAGACCTGATGAAACAGGCCCACCACGGCGTCGAAGGAATGTTGGGACAGCATGTTGGCGGCGATCGATCGGTCAGGGTTCAGGCATCCACGGTGGCCGGGCTGGGATGGCGTCGCCAGGAGATGGCGCCGGCGGCTCTTGCGGGCCGGCCCGAGGCATCGACCATGGGCGGTCTGGGGAGCGGGCGGAAAGCCGTGCGGCCGCCGCTGGCAGCGGGTGGCGCCAAGGCTGCAGGGCGGTCTTCCAGCGTGAAGAAGGCCATCATCTCCTGCAGTTGGGCAGCTTGGCCGGAGAGTTCTTCAGCGGTGGCTGAAAGCTGCTCGGAGGCGGAAGCGTTCTGCTGCGTGGCACTGTTGAGGTGGCCCATGGCGGAAGTGATCTGGTTGACGCCGCTGGCCTGTTCGCCCGAGGCGGCGGAGATCTCCTGCACCAGTTCGCTGGTCTTGTTGATGGTGGGGGCCATCTGGGTGAGCACAGCACCGGCGTGCTCGGCCAGCTGCACGCTGGATCCGGCGAGCTGGCCGATTTCCTGTGCGGCCACCTGGCTGCGCTCGGCCAGCTTGCGCACCTCGGCGGCCACCACGGCAAAGCCCTTGCCGTGTTCACCGGCGCGGGCGGCCTCGATGGCGGCGTTCAGGGCCAGCAGGTTGGTCTGGTAGGCGATGTCGTCGATGATGGAGATCTTGGTGGCGATGGACTTCATCGCGCTGACGGTGCGGTTGACGGCGTCACCGCCTTCAACGGCTTCCTTGGCGGCCTTGGTGGCCATGCCATCGGTGACGTTGGCGTTGTCGGAGTTCTGCTTCACCGAAGCGGCCATCTGCTGCAGCGAGGCGGTGGTTTCTTCCACGCTGGCAGCTTGCTCGGAGGCCGATTGCGACAGCGATTGCGAGGTGCTCGATACCTGGTTGGCCGCGGTGGTGAGCGCATGCGCGGCGCTGTCCACCTTGCACAGGGTGTCTTGCAGCGTGTCGAACAGGCCGTTGAGCTGCTGGCCCAGCCGCAGGTAGAAGCCTTGCTTGTCCTGCAGCACGATGCGCCGCGTCATGTTGCCTTGCGCGGCCGCATCGGCCACGGTCATCACATCGGCCTCAGCGGCCAGTTGCTCGGTGCGGTCGAGCCATTGGCCCACGGTGCCGCACTGGTTTCCGGTGCTGTCGAAGATGGGCGAGGTGCCCACGTCGTAGGTGCGCCCGCCCAGCACCATGCGGGTTTCGCGGTGCTCGCGCAGGTCACGCAGGCGTGCCAGCGCCTGGGCCGGGTCTTCGTAGAAAACGCCCACCGAGCCGCCCACCATGGTGGCCGGGTCGAAGGCCGGGTTGGTGCGGCGGAAGGCCGCCACGTCACGCTCCAGGATGCTGCGCAGCGCCCGGTTGATGTAGATGATCTTGCCGTCGGCATCGGCAATGCGCACCGGCAAGGCGGCCACGTCCAGCGCCTGCTGGATGCGCAGTGCTTCGTCCTTGATGCGGCGCTCTTCGGCCTGCATGGCCGCTTCGCGCTGTTCTGCGGCCAGGGCTTGAGTGATGTCCTGCCATTCGATCACCAGGCCCAGGCGCTGCCCGGCGGCGTCAATCACCGGATTGATGATCAGGTCGAAGTGGTACGGTCCGATCGACAGGCGATAGCGCTGTTCTTGGGTCAACTTGGCGAGCATGCCGGGCTGGTGCTCTGGGCGACGCAGGAGGTGACCGACGGGCTGCCCCTGGAGGCGCTTGGCATCAAAGCCGCGCAGTTCGCGTTGCAGTTCGTCGCCGGTGCGGTCGAACATGGCCTGCAGCGCCTTGTTGAGGTAGACGATGTTGTGTTCGGCATCGGCCACCATCATGTTGGTGGCCGCCACGTCCAGCGCCTGGCGGATGCGTTCGGCCACTTCGGCGCGCCGCTTCGTGTCGGCCGTCTCGAAGCCCTGGCGCACCTGCACGCAGCGCAGGGCGCGCATCAGGCCGGCCACCTCGTCTTCGCCGCGCGCGGCCACCAGGCCATCAAAACGGCCCTGGCTGAAGCGCTGCAGCCAGCCAGTGGCGTCGTCCAGGCGGCGGCACAGCGTGCGCACGGCGTTGGCTGCGAGCCAGCCGGTGGCCATCATCATCGTCAGGGCTGCGCCCACCAGCCACAGGTTGGCCTGCCACGCGCCTACCAGCCCCAGCCCCATGGCCAGCGCGGCCAGCGCGCCCAAGGCCTGGGCCCGCTGCGCCAATGGGGCCACGGCCCAACGGCCACGCAGCCCAGGGCCCTTGGCCGGCACCACTTCACCATCGCGCACGGTCCGTCCTTCGGCCCGGCCTTCCTTGAAGGCGCGGTAGGCGGCCTCGGCACCGGCGATCTGCTCGCGGGTGGGCGCCGAGCGCACCGAGAGGTAGCCCACGACCGCATCGCCTTCCAGCAGCGGCGTCACGTTGGCCACCACCCAGTAGTGGTCGCCGTCCTGCCGGCGGTTCTTGACCAGCCCGGTCCAGGGCCGGCCCTTCTTGAGTGAATGCCACAGGTCGGCAAACGCTTCTGCCGGCATGTCGGGATGCCGCACCAGGTTGTGCGGCTGGCCGATCAGCTCGGCCTCGCTGAACCCGCTGGCCTCGATGAAGTCGTCATTGACGAAGGTGATGCGCCCTTGGGTGTCGGTGCGCGAGACGATCGTCATTCCCGGGCGCAGCAGGTACTCGCGCTGGGTGACGGGCAGGTTGGTTCGCATGCGGAGTCCTGGGCGGGAAGGGGCGCGTCGTCAGTGGGTCGACATCGACGCAGCGGTGGCCGAGGCGATCAGATTGGCCAGCGTGCTTGCATCGAGCAACGTATCGAGGTGCAGTTCGGGGGTGGGCTTGCCGCGCAAGCGCACCATGCTGCGGATGAAGCCGGGGTCGATGCGCGTGCCCAGCCGGGGCGGGGCCTCCTGCTCGTCGGCACCGGCATCGAACACTTCATAGACCGCATCCACCAGCATGCCCAGGGTGGAGGCGGTGGCATCGGCGGCGCGCACGTCCACCATCACCACGCAGCTGCGGCGGGCCACCACGGCCGGGGCCATGCCCAGGCGGGCGCTCAGGTCGATCACCGGCACCACGGCGCCGCGCAGGTTCATCACGCCACGCACGAAGGAGGGCATCAGCGGCAGCGGCGTGATGTGTGCGATCTCCAGGATCTCGCGCACGCTGTCGATGCCCACGGCGTACATGTCGTTGCCTAGCGCGAGCCGCAGGAACTGGCGGCCGCCATCGCCATCGCCGGGGAGCGGCGACATGGCCGGGCGAGCGGCCGATGCCGCGGGGCGGGCCACGCCGTCGGCTGTGTCCATCTCAGTTCTCCGTGCAGTCAGCGTTGCTGCGGTGGGGGCTAGTCATCAAAACCGGCCGAAGCTCGATTCATCGATGCCGCTGGCCGAGGCCGGCTGGCGGCTCCAGGAGATCGGGCCGCCGTGGCTGCCGAGCTTGGGCGGGCGGCTGCCGCCGTTGGCTGATTCGGCGTCTTCGCTGTGGCGCGGAATGCGCAGCACCGGCAGGCCGCGCTGGCCGCTGGCCTGGCGTTGCTGGCCTGACGAGGCACCGTTGGCGAGCTTGAAGAAGGCCATCATGTCCTGCAGCTGAGCGGCCTGGCCGGAGAGTTCTTCAGCGGTGGCTGAAAGCTGTTCGGAGGCGGAAGCGTTCTGCTGCGTGGCGCTGTTGAGATGGCCCATGGCGGAGGTGATCTGGTTGACGCCGCTGGCCTGTTCGCCCGAGGCGGCGGAGATCTCCTGCACCAGCTCGCTGGTCTTGTTGATGGTGGGGGCCATCTGGGTGAGCACGGCACCGGCATGCTCGGCCAGCTGCACGCTGGATCCGGCGAGCTGGCCGATTTCCTGTGCGGCCACCTGGCTGCGCTCGGCGAGCTTGCGCACTTCGGCGGCCACCACGGCAAAGCCCTTGCCGTGTTCACCGG
>Ga0209066_10000504_pt1 | contig 57081 bp, 59 predicted proteins | sample All_14_2_FD_187198 | JGI IMG/M metagenome (GOLD analysis project Ga0209066, IMG submission 187198) | Freshwater microbial communities in response to fracking from Pennsylvania, USA - Allegheny Zone_MetaG_DW_15 (SPAdes) (version 2) ...
ATATCATACCAATCTCCTTCGAAAAAACTCAATTTTTGCCACTCGCCGATCTATCTGTTATTCAGGGCGACGAGGAAAACTGGCCCTCTTCTCCGCCCAGACCAAAATCGCATCAAGCGCCGGACACAGTGCTTCACCGACTGCCGTTAGCGAATACTCCACTTTCGGCGGAACCTGCGGATAAACCGTCCTTTCAACAATTTCATCAACCTCAAGTTGGCGCAACTGCTGGATCAGCATCTTTTCTGAAACTTCGGGAATCGCCCGAGACAGCTCAGAGAACCGAAGCGTGCCTTTGTCAAAGAGATGAAAAAGGATAGTCATCTTCCACCGCCCCTCCAAAATTCGAAACGCTTCAGTAACTCCTTTCGCCGCCGTTTCCGCCGTATATGCCGGACGAACCCCACTCGATTGGACACTTACTTTTTGGTTAGTTCTTGACATAATTTCAGCATGCAACGTACTCTCCAATCATGTCAAGCAGATCGAGAAAATCTGATTGAGAGACGAACATGAATATCACCCTTCCTGAACCCATCGCCACCTACTTCCGTGAAAAAAACCGCGACAATGTAGACGAAGTGATCTCCTGCTTTTCGCCAACCGCAACCGTGATCGACGAAGGCGAAAAAATGAAGATGACCGGGCACGACTCACTCCGCAAATGGATGACCGGAACCGTCGCCGATTACAAACTTTCAACTCACGTAATCAAGAGCCTCGAGACAGAGGAGAACACAACCGTAACCGCGCTCGTCTCCGGCGACTTCTCCGGGAGCCCAATCGAATTTGAATACGAATTTAAGATTCAAGCGGGCAAGATCGAACAACTAACAATTCGCTAACTAAAGCTCAAGTCCGCCAAGAAACTCGATCAAATTTCATGGCGGACAAATCACAACTCAACTACTTAATGTAGCCATGCATTTTTAGCCATGCCGCAAATGATCCAAACCAACCCGTGCTCGTTGTCTCTTTCGGATACATCCCAAAACCATGACCGCCTTGCTCGAAAAGGTGAAATTCAACCGGACGTTTCGCCGTCTTCCAACTCTCAATCAATCCAAATCCTGAATTAGCAAAAAACGGATCATCTGCCGCCAGCGCAATGAACAAAGGAGGCGCATCCGTCGGCACAGTAACCGCGTTAAGTGGGCCATAAATATTGCCGATAAATGCAGGTTTTACATCTTTGCCATACAAAGTAGTCGACAAGGTCAGCATCGCCCCCGCCGAAAAACCGATCATGCCAACCTTGCTCGGATCAACATTCCACTCCTTCGCCCGAGAACGAATCAAAGTAAATGCCGCTGTAGCGTCGGCAATTTGAGGGGCCAAAACCTGCGAAGGGTCAGTCGTTGCCGGTGCGCGCCGAGCCGTTCCCGAAAACATCTGCCGCATCGAAGCCTCAAACCCCGGCATATCCGCGGGTGTGGGGTTAAGTCGATATTTAAGAACAAATACCGCAACACCTTTTTCAACAAGTGCCTCCGCAACATCCCACCCTTCGTTCTCCATCGAAAGAGTTCTAAATCCGCCCCCCGGCGCAACAATCACCGCTGCTCCCGTCGCCTTTTCCTTCGATGGCAAAAAAGGTGTAAGTGTCGCAATGCTCACATTCCGCGCAAAAACACTTCCGTATTGAGAGTGCCAAGACTCCTCCGCCGTAGCTTCCGGCAGTTTTCCCGTTCCAAGAATAATCGCGTTCGGTTGATCAGGGGTTGGAATCGGAGTCATCGTATCATTCTGCGCCCATCCAGAAATCGGCGCTGCTGATACCAAAAGAGCAATCGTGAGTTTTGCAAGCAGTTTCATGTTGGCATTCCTAATTTGGTAATTGAAAAGTTTCACTTCGGAGTCAAGTTGCAATTCAAATCTGACCGCTCACCGACCCTCGCCTCATCATATTATGCCGGTCAAAACCTCGAAATTTGCCTAATTTTTCGATAAATCATCGCTGGAGCAAATAACAGTCTCAGATCTGAATGCAACTACACTCTCATAAGCAAAAGCGAAGGACGTACCGCCTCACTCGCTCACCCATTCCCGTCTAAAAACTCTCGAATCGTCTTAACAACGTTGTCCTTGATCTTCGGATCTTCAAAAAAATAGTGATCTGTATCTCGAAGCAAAACGACTTTCGCACTCGGCAAATCTTTTCGGAACTGCGCAATGTTTCCCAATTGGTAGGGGCGAATCGACTCCTGAAAAAACTTCTCCGCCTTTTGCTTTTGCCGCGCCAGTGTTTTTTCATCAACGGCCGGATGCTTGTCCATGATTGCGTAAAAATTCAGAACCGGAGCCTTGATGGCCTTGAAGTCAGGGACAAAAGCGTCCATTCCCTTCCAATGAAGCTCTTGCTCTCGACTAGAAGGCGTTGCCGCTCCCATCGGATCAAGGCTCTCAAGCTTCGCAACCGTGGTTCGATTATAGGCCGCATCCATATAAACAATCTTCAAAACCCGATTCGGAAACTTCGACGCTATATAGGTCGTCTCATCACCCCCTGCGGAATGGCAAATGATGTGAGCTTTTTCAATTCCTAGCTCATCCAACGCACCCAAAACATCCTGGGAAAGTGTCGGAACATCATAACCAGAAACCGGCTTATCTGACCGACCAAAACCGCGCCTAGTTAAAGCAATCACACGATATCGATCAACAAAGCGCGGAGCCATCTCCTCAAATGCATAAGCGTTGTCACCGGTTCCTGCTAGGAACACAACTGGATCCCCAACCCCACCCCAGTCTAGATAATGCAACTTAACTCCATTAACATTGACAAATTTCGACAAGACACTAGATTTGTCAGGATTCTGATGAGCAATATTCAGAGCGAGAACGAGTGCGGATAGAACCATGACCACCTGATAGTATCCGGTTATACCTCTGCTCGAAAGTCAAGCAAGTCGTTCATTCAAACCGTGTAAAATCGCCTCCATGAACTCAGTCGAAGCCGCAAAGAAAAGTGCCATCAACAATATGGAAATGTTTTTAAGAAATTTCTCTCATGTCCCCGACGACAAGCTCGATTTCAAACCCGTGCCCACCGCCAAATCCCCTCTCCGCATCGCAGCTCACACCGCTCTCTATGCCGGACGCTTCGCCAATATGATCCGCGAGCGTGGACTCCCCACTCCCGACAGCATTGAAGAATGGGTTGCGGCAAACGAAGCCGAAGAAGTCGCTGTCAAAACCCGCGCAGAAGTAGAGCGCATTTTCCGCGAAGGCACCGCCGAAGTTCTCGCCGCCCTCGATTCCCTCACTCCCGAAGAAGTAGAAATGACCCTCGAATCCGGACAAGGTTGGTCGATGCCCATGAAATTCCTCATGGATCTCCCCGGCTGGCACGCAACCCTGCACACTGGCCAAATCGACTATTTGCAAACCTGTTGGGACGACCAGCAAATCTACGTCGGCTAAATAGTAAGAGGAGAAAGGTATAAGAAATTATGCTCGGACTTCTCTTAATTGCTTTCAGTACTCATTCGTCCGAAGCCATCGCTATTCAGAATGTCACGATCATCGAGCCAGGCAAAACGCAAGTTCGCAAAAACTGCACGGTCCTGATTTCCGATGGGATTTTCACCGAAGTGGGCGAATCAACAAATATAACAGTTCCCAAAGGTTCAAAGCGAATCGATGGAAAGGGCAAGTTTTTAATCCCTGGCTTATGGGATATGCATGTCCATTGGTATGAAGAATCTTCACTTGGTCTCTTCACTGCAAATGGTGTGACAGGAGTGAGGGTCATGTTTGGACAACCTAAGCATCTAGGATGGAAGCGAGGTATCGACAATGGAACAATGCTTGGCCCCAGAATGAAAGTAGGCAGCCCGATTGTCGACGGCAAGAACCCGATGTGGCCCGATAGTATCTCGCTCCCTCTCAATGGCGATGCAAAGAGCCTCGTCAGCCGACTAAAAAATGAAGGTTGGGATTTCATCAAAACGTACTCTTATCTGTCGAAAGAGGCATATATTAACCTTGCGCAAGAATCAAAGAACCAAGGAATTCCCTTTGCTGGACACGTCCCGATTGGCATTAATCCACAAGAAGCCGCCAACCTCGGGCAAGCCAGCATGGAGCACCTTGATGGTATCTGGGAATCCACTTGGAATGGCGAACCAGAATATCGGGCGACAATTAACTATGGAATGCGGAGTGAAGAAGCGCTTTCCCTCTCAATTGATCGTGCATCGTCGAGCCTCACAAGCGAGATGACAGCTTACGACCCAATTCGAGCCGAGAATCTCTACAAAACTCTCGGGAAATCAACAATGTGGCAATGCCCGACCCTCGTTGCACTTCGCGCCCTTCCCAAAATGAAAGACCCCGAATTCATCGCCGATGAACGCCTGAAATACATGTCTCCGGAGATTCGAAAGCAATGGGATCCTAAAAACGATATGCGAACCCAATCTTGGATCAAAGAGGACTGGGATTTTTGGGAATGGATGTACCAGAAGAATCTCAGTTTCGTAAGACCACTTAAAAAATCCGGTAGTCGATTTTTAGCCGGAACCGACTGCCTAAACCCTTACAGCTTCCCTGGTTTTAGTCTTCACGATGAACTAGCTCTCCTCGTTGAAGCCGGGCTGACTCCGACAGAAGCACTCGAAGCCGCAACTGTCAACCCCGCCCGCTTCTTCGGAGAGGAAAAAATTTGGGGCACGGTTTCTAAAGGTAAACGAGCAGACGCCATCCTCCTCGATCGCAATCCGCTTGTCGATATCAACAATACGAAAACAATCAGGACAGTGATCCAGAATGGCAAAGTATATGAACGCGCCGCCCTTGACAAAATTCTATCCTCTAATATCCACAAGTAACGGGATTTGGAATGTCACTGAGGCAAGGCATACGTGACCTCAACTGTAAGCTTCACTTCAACCGACCCCGAGCTCAGTACTTCCTCAGGATCATTGTCAGAAGGCTTATCAGTCACTGAGTTCGAAAGCGACTGGGTCATATAATTCGAGCCATAAAACCAACCCTGAGGAGAATTTTCAGCTATATAAATTGGTGCACCCAACTTCACTCCAAAATTGCTCGAATACTGCTTTGCTTTGTCCTTAATGACCTTGCTCGCCGCATCACGTGCCTCGGCTCGAACCGCCTGTAACTCTTCAACGGTGTATTGAACATTGCTCACTTGATTCGCCCCCGCTGCAATTGCTGCTTCCAAAACCTCACCCGCCTTTTCAACGTCCTTAACGCGAATCTCTAAACTGCTCGTACACCGCCACGAACCTGGCCGAGTGCCCGATGGATCATACCGATCTAAGTTAAATGTTCTCGTCTGCACATCCGCAGCATTCACCCCCAAGTTCTTGACTGCCGCAATGATCTTCTTAACCGCATCTTCAGTCTGAGATTTAGCTGACACCGGGCTAGAATGAGTGAAAGTAGCACCAAGCCTAAGAATAACTAAGGTTGGCTTCACTCGCACTGTTGCCGTACCCGAAAGAACCAAACCTTGCTGTTGATTTGAGTTCGAATTAACAATTACATTTGGTGCAGGTTGACATCCAACAAGAATCACGAAACAGCCGACACAGAGGAGTGAAGTTCGCCACATATCACGGGCAACAATACCGTTTGGGTCAAAGTTCCAAATTTTCCCCGCACACGACCGTTAATTTTTTGTCTTCTAATAAACCGGCCCAAGTCAGCCGGGCAATTCAAGCCCGTACCGAATCGCCCCCATCAGAACTTCAACATCAATGTCTTGAAGCTTTTTAAACTTAATGCAATAGCCAGTCACGGTCGCTTTGCCGATCAGGTGACCAATGGACGTCTTCAAATAACTCTTATCATCCAGCCCCATCACATAAACCGAAATCCCACCCGTGTTCCCACTGAGCCCAATCCGGAAAAACTCTTTCGTCGTCCCATCCGCATAATGAATCATATACTGACCATAGCCAATACTAGGGTTAGAAACGACTTTTCCTTCTTCATTTCTTCCATCACTAAACCAGAGTCGGCAACCCGGAGCCGCATCTAGAATCAGGTGATGCAATGCCTTTATTTCACTATGCTTTGGCTCAGGTTGCCCATCGATATGTTCTTTAATCTGCTCCTCAATGTCCATGGTTATAACGCCACTCTACCGTCCAACCAGAATAAAATCTTCGTTAATCAATCCTCAAAAGCAAGGGCACACTGTTCAAAATAGAATTAATGAAGAAGTACATTCTGTTCGATCACGATGGTGTCCTGGTTGATACCGAACAGTGGTATTTCAAAGCTAGCGAGCGCGCTCTAGCTGAAATTGGCTTTTCATTAAACAAACAGCAATACCTCCAGGACATGGCCAAAGGAATTGGCAGCTGGGCTCAAGCACGGTCTGCTGGAATTGATGAGCAGACCATTACCAAATTGCGTGACGCTCGTGATGACTATTATCAGGAATATCTAAGAACCGAAAACGTTGAGATCGATGGCGTGGTCGAAACACTCGCAGATCTCTCGAATTATGTCCGTATGGCCATCGTCACCACCGCAAAGCGTACGGATTTTGATCTCATCCACGAAAACCTCCAAATAGTGCGACTAATGGATTTTGTTCTTGTGCGCGAGGATTTCCAATTAGCGAAACCCCACCCGGAGCCGTATCTGACTGGCCTTAATAGGTTCGGTGCAAGCAAAGAGGAAACCCTGGTAGTAGAGGATTCTGCACGGGGATTAAACTCGGCTGTGGCTGCGGGAATCGACTGTGCCATAGTCTCGAATGATTTCACAAAAACCCAAGACTTCTCTCAAGCCACGTATCGAATCGACACTTTGAAGGAACTTAAAGAACTAATTCTAAGCTTGCGATGAAGGTCAGAAAGTAATCGGGAGTTCCTGACTTCTGTCCCACAAACGGCTATTCCCACTTTGAACCGCTAGTGACTTGTCACCGCCCCAGACCGTATCGTTCGTGGCCCCCGGCCATAAACCGAATGCATCAGCCGATTAAACTGCGAAAGACTTGGCACCCCAACTGATCGCGCAATCGCCTTGATCGGCATGCTCGTTGATGTCAAAAGATGAGCGGCTTGCTCGGCCCGGCGGTGCTTGATATACTCCGAAACTGGCATCCCCAGGTCACGGGTAAACAATCGAGTCAAATACCCATACGAAACACCAACTTCCTGACACAGCCTCTTGACTGTCATCGAAAGTCCAAGATTCTGTTCGATAAAATTTGTCGCCATAGACACAACAGGATGAAGACTGTTCGGACGCATAACTCCCCTTCCACTAGCCAGATCGGCGTATTCCCAAAGTAAGTTCCAAAGCACGGCCGACGAATAGCCCGGATCCGCTCGAGCTCGCATCACCGCAACTCGCGCTCTGCTATCAAACGACTGGTATTGAGTTCCCAAAGAAAGAACCATTGGTAACTTCTGCTCCACTCCTTCTGCGAATTGCTGAAAGTGAAAATAAACATGCTCACTCGGTCCGGAATACCGATATGTCATCTCAACGCCTGGGGGAATCAGGCTGGCATCTCCCGGATTAATCACTTGAGGATGACCGTTTAAGCTCAAAATCGCTTGATAGCTGTAGATATGGAAGCACCAATGGTCAGGTAACTGATAGCGATCAACATTCGTCGCCTCGCCATGGCGCGGAATGGCCATCGCCGTGATCGATGGAGCCGCATCAAGACAGAGCATGGAGTGCACTCAATCAGTTTAGCCAAAGATGACAAAAACTTCTCAGTACGTGGACAACTGAGTTCACAATATGACTCTCTGAAGGAGAACATGATAGCCTAAATGTGGAGACACCGAGCATAGCCATGATTCTCGCTTTAATTCACATCACTCAAGTTCTCAGCACCCCGATAGTTAGTGCCCCGATCCACCAAAGTCCACCTGCAGAAGCTGTATCAATAGAGAACATCAGTCGTTTAATGACTCCTGGCATGAACTTTGGGAACACGCTTGAAGCCATCCCAACTCAGACCTCGTGGGGCAACCCAATGCCAAATGAAGAATTCTTCAGCGGCGTTCGCAAGGCAGGCTTCCAAAGTATTCGCATTCCCGTGGCTTGGACTCAATATTCAGACAGCGAGAACAACATCGACCCCAAATGGATGAAGCACGTCACCGAAGTCGCCCGAATGGCTCAAAAAGCTGATCTCTATGTCATGGTTAATATTCACTGGGATGGCGGATGGCTCCAGCCCACAGTAGAAAAAGAAGCAAAAGCCACCGCCAAACTCAGCAAGTTTTGGACTCAGATTGCCGAAAATTTCAAAGATTTTGATGACCGACTGCTTCTGGCCGGCACCAACGAAACAGGCGTTGAAGGGCAATACACCACCCCCGCTGCCGAAAACGCCAAGATTCAAAACAGCTTCAATCAGACTTTCGTAAATACTGTCAGAGCCACCGGCGGCAAAAATCGGAATCGACTTCTCGTCATTCAGGCATACAACACCGATATCGATACTTGCCTAATATTTAATACCGAAATGCCAAGTGATGTGGTGAAGAACCGCCTCCTCATGGAAGTCCATTTCTATTCCCCTTACAACTTCACACTGAACGAAAAAAGCGAAATCTGGCAATGGGGAAAAACCGCCACCGATCCCAAGGCAACCGATACATGGGGCAATGAAGATCACGTTGATGAGCAATTCGCAAAGATGAAGACTGCCTTTATTGATAAAGGAATTCCTGTAATTCTTGGCGAATACTGCGCGGGCATGAAAGACAAATTCCCCGGAATGAACAAGTACCGCTTGTTATGGAATGAATACGTGACCGAGTCAGCCGTCAAGCACGGCATGGTTCCCATGCTTTGGGATACCGGAAGCATCATTGATCGAAACACCGGAGTTCCAAAGGACACGGAACTCATCGGAATGATCATCAAGGCAGCCAAAACTAAAGCCCAAAAGCAGTCAAAGTGATGAAGCTAATCGACCTTAATCAAACCTTGTCTTTACCGAATAGCAAGGCAATGAATCATCACAAATTGCCTCGCATCTTCCCCTTAGGAATGAACTCATGAGTTTGCTCGCCATGCTTGTCTCAATCTGTTTCAGCGACCAAGAGGTCAAGCCCCCCGCTCCATTCGGGCCCGTGCCCTCACAAGACCAGATGAGGTGGCAAGAAATGGAGCAATACGCTTTCATCCACTTCGGGCTGAATACCTACACAGATCAGTCCTGGGGTTTTGGCGACGAAGATATCAATCTCTTCAATCCCGAAAAACTTGACGCCCGCGAATGGGTGCGGATTTGCAAACAGTCCGGGATGACCGGAGTCATTCTCACCGCAAAGCACCACAGCGGCTTCTGTCTCTGGCCCACAAAATTCACCGAATACTCGGTAAAAAATGCCCCCTGGAAAGCCGGACAAGGCGATGTCGTTCGCGAAGTTGCCGAAGCTTGCAAAGAATTCGGGCTGAAATTCGGCGTCTATCTGTCCCCCTGGGATCGCAACCGCGCCGACTACGGCAAGCCAGAGTACATCACCTACTTCCGCAACCAACTGACAGAACTCCTGACCCAATATGGACCAATCTTTGAAGTCTGGTTCGATGGTGCCAATGGAGGTACTGGCTACTACGGCGGCGCAAATGAAAACCGCACAATAGACCGCACAACTTATTACGATTGGAAAAACACTTACGCTCTAGTGCGAAGACTGCAACCCCAAATCGTCATCTGGAACGACGGCGGCGATCGTGGAGACCTCCGTTGGGTCGGCACTGAATCGGGATATGTCGGAGAAACAAACTGGAGCACGCTCAATGCAATGGGCGAAGTAACGTGGCCCATGCTCCATTTCGGCTTAGAAGGCGGTGACTCTTGGGTGCCTGCCGAAGTCAACACCTCCATCCGACCCGAATGGTTCTACCATCCCAGCGAAGATGAGAAGGTCAAAACTGTCCCCCAACTGCTGGACACCTATTACAATTCTGTCGGTCGTAACGCCACTTTCCTCCTAAATTTCCCCATCATGCCCGACGGCACAATCCATCCAACCGATGTGAAAAATGCCCGAGAAATGGCAGATGTGATCAAGCAAACTTTTGCAAATAATCTCGCCAAAAACGCTGATGTGACTGCAACAAATACCCGTGGCAAATCTGCATCATTCAAACCACAACTTATCATCGACGAAAAGAATGACAGCTATTGGGCAACCGATGACGGCGTGACCAATGCTTCCCTCACCATTGATCTCAAGAAGCCAACGCTAATCAATCGATTCTTAGCGCAAGAGAACATCCGCCTCGGGCAACGCGTTAAGCAATTCACGGTCGAAGCATTCATCGAAGGCACATGGAAGCAGGTAGCCAATGGAACCACTATCGGCTACAAGCGTATCCTTCGCTTCCCCGTAGTCCTCGCCTCCAAAGTTCGTTTCAACATCATCGAATCAAAAGCCGCCCCCGTAATCTCTTCCGTAGGCTTATACAATGCCCCCCTGATTCTCGATGCACCACTCATCACCCGGAGCCAAAAGGGCGACATTGCAATTGCATCAAGCGATGTCGGTCCTCAATTTTTCTACACTCTAGACGGCACCGAACCAACCACAAAATCCGCTCGCTTTACTGGCCCGGTGTCGACCGGCACCGGAAAGGTCGCCGTGAAAGCAATCGCTTTCGACCCCGCAACCGGCAAGTCCGGCCCGGTCATGCAAGAGACCTTTGACATCTGCCGCGTAGACTGGAAAATCCTCGGAGTCTCCGGCGAAGATCCCTATGCCCTCCTCGATGGAAACCCATCCACCTCCTGGAAACAACCAGCCGTCGAGAAGTTGCCCGTCGACCTCATCATCGACCTCAGCGAGGAGAAACTGCTGGAGGGCTTTAAGTACTTCCCCGATCAAGGAATGTGGGGCCATGGCGCCATCACAGAATATGAATTCCTCGTCTCAACCGACAACGTGAATTGGACACTAGCGAGCAAGGGCGAATTCTCCAACATCAAGAATAATCGCGTCTGGCAGATCAAAAAATTCGATCCCGTCAAAGCCCGCTATATCAAACTCCGAGCATTAAAAAACGTTGATGGAAACAACGAAGTTGGCTACGCCGAAGTCGATGTCATAACGAAATGACACACCCAAGAACGCACCCAAAAATCAAGCTACAATACAAACCAAAAACCGAATCAATGGTGAGCCCTTAACTTCCCTCACGCGTATATTCATACCGCCGCGGCGTTCCCCCGACTGCGTACCCAACCGTTGCCGTCAGCTTGCCATCAGAGGAAAGTTCATACATAATGCGCTTCGGATAATCGTGTCGCGGGTTATCAAATACCGCCTTTGTGCTCGAAAGCTCCGTCAGCACAAATTCGGTAGCTGCGCCACCCCCTGGTTGGGCAATATAAACAAGACCACCCTTTCTCTCAATAATCCTCAAGTACTCAAATGATGTCATCCGTCCATTCGAAACACTGCGAGAAACCCCCAAAATCGCCCCGCCGGATGGCGGCCCCCAACGCTCTTCCATCTTGATCGCCCCCGTCGCTCCCCGAGTGCCAACCCACGAATCAGAAAGCCAAGAAATATCCCCAATCTTCGCCTCGAACGGAGTGGGCATCGGAATGTCCTTGACATGGCGATAAAGCCCAATAGACTCCGAACCAGGGGAATAACTACTCGAGACTGGGACGATCAGCCCATCCGTGGTGGGAACAAACGCCTTCTGCAGATAGCCATCAGGGGAGTTATCTGCCGTCTTGATAAAGTCAGTTCGGTAGGAAAACGCACCATCCTTCCAACTCCCCGTATAGCGTGCGATCCTTGTATTGCCTTCCGCTGGAACGTCCGTAGCGGTCCCATCAAGCGATACCCGCACATTCTCATTCCCCGACCCGTGACCACGAACCAAAATAACCGCCCCCTCAACAACCGCAAAACTAAACTTCGAAGTCATTGGCGCGCCCATCTGCTCAAGAGGCCGATCAGGTGTGCGATCTTCAACATAAATCCACTCCCCTTCAAGCGACTTCAAATCACCAGCAACCTGAGGAGCATTTGTGGCTGCCATGCCAAGGAGCGAAGCTTTGATGAGTAATGTTGCAAGCATGTTCCCTCTATAACGAACTGCAAGAGTTTACCGACAGCCTTTGTTTGACACCTCCTCAAACGGTTAGCTGAGAATGTTCGTTTAAAATGGCCTTGGCAAAGAAGTGTGTCGTCCCAAAATTGAGATATAGAGAGTTAGTACGCCGAAGTCTATGCACGTGCTCGTGGTTAAGAGAAAGGGTGTCCAAGCAACGAGCCATAACGCCCATAAGCATTTTCGAACGGAGCCAGTTCCGGGGTGATCGCATCTGGCTTTATATGCCAAAGCTTCTTTCTCCTTGACTGCGTTTGAGCGCGTGGCACAGCCAGTAACCCAAGTCCGTGATTGGGAGTTCTATAAAGCACAGAAGGTACGGCAAGCTCCGCGAAACACTTTATCTCGGTCGTTGGAACCTGGCTCGAAATGAGCATGAGATCTGCAGACTCGCTACCTGCGATTTCGGCGAGGAGTTGCACTTGATCTTCACAAGTGGGGTGATAGCAAATATTCACATCTGCGTCTCCGTCGTTTTGAGACGCCTTTACCCAGACCATTTCTGGGCCGTTCCATGCGAACATCAAGTAGCGAACTTCCTCTTCAAAATCAACTACCCATTCAATCACTCTGCCCCACGGATGATCACTTAGTGAAAGGTGGAACTCAACCATTCGCATCTGATTAGTATAGGCGAGATACGCAGGGAGTGTTTCGCAGGGCAAAGTGAGAAAGACCAGGTACGAGACTGGATGCTGTCAACTGAGCCCTAAAAACCGAGGTTGATACACCGGACGGGGTTCTCGGAGCATAGCGTAGACCGCGATCCTCGCCGACAAAAACCATTGATACTCCAAAGTACACGCGCTTAGAGCTCTTCTCACGGACGACCCTTCAAGCACGCAAGACCATCACTCTCAACTCAGGAACCATTGGTTACAAAGAGTTGTAAAGGATGAGAGAGATGAATCTTGCGTCAACAGTGTCCTCCGGTGTTTTGGTACTAGCGCTGACATCACTTTCTTCGTGCGGAAATCAGTCAATGAAGGTGCCCGATGTTGTCTTACGTAGCGAAGTTGCAAATGTTTCTAATGCTGGCGAGGTCGTTGAAGACATCGGAAAAAACGTATGGGTCATCTATCAAGACAACAAGAACAATTATTGGTTCGGCAGCGACGGCCAAGGCGTTTACCGTTACGATGGCAAAATAATCACCCGATTCTCAACGAAGGACGGGTTGCCCAATGATCGAATTCGGGAGATAAAAGAAGACAAGAGTGGCAACATCTTCATCTCGACTTTGGACGGCATCAGCAAATTCGATGGACGAACGTTTACCACGTTAAAGGTTGTGAAGGCCGATGACGCGTGGCGAATGCATCCCGATGACTTATGGTTCAAAGGCGCATCCAATACGCCAGGCCCATATCGCTACGATGGAAAAACGCTTTACCTTCTCAAGTTTCCAAAACACTACCTTGAAGACCAGATCACCAAAGAGATATCCCATCCCGCAGCAAGCTCCTATTCGGTCTATACCATCTACAAAGACTCCAAAGGAAACTTGTGGTTTGGCACAGCTAATCTCGGGGCTTGCCGATACGATGGCAAATCGCTGTCTTGGATATACGAGCGCCACCTCTCCGAGTTGGAAAACGGCGGATCGTTTGGAATCCGGACAATTGGCGAAGACAAGACCGGAAAGTTTTGGATTTGTAGCAACCGGTACCGCTACAACATTCACCCGGGGATACGAAGCGGAAAGGACATGATCGTCGACTACGCCCGAGAGGATGGAATCAGTCATACAGAAAATAAGGCAGACTATGATCCCCGCTTTTTTGAATCCATGACTACAGACAACGATAAAAACATCTGGATGTCGAGTAATCGGTCAGGAGTCTGGCGGTTTGACGGAAAGTCATTGAAGCACTTTCCCGTAAGTACTGGTAATTCTTGGCTGATCACTGTTTACAAAGACCGCAAAGGCGACATCTGGTTAGGAACGGACAGCGCGGGCGTGTTCAGGTTTGATGGTAAGGAATTCAAGCCTTTCCAACCCTGAATTCGCTGGATCCAGCTTTCAAACTGAATGCAATCGTACTAAGTGCAATCGCTGAGTTCTAATCCCCCCGGTGCTGACGGCAATTTAGGTTCAAAATGAAGTCGTACCTCGGACAAGGTTCTATGAGAATCGAACCACCGTTGAACAATGTGAGGGAAATGTGCAACGCGAATTGGGGCTCAACATAGATCGCGACCAACATCGTACAAAAACTAGCAGAACTGCGGACGAATTATTCGCAGATCGCAACCAATATCGCAAAAATTCATTTTAATTCCGAACTGGTCGCTTATTACTTACTTTGTATCCACCTTTCAATCCTATGTCCTTTTATAATTGCAGCTTTAGCAAGAAACATCGGGGTAGAGTAATTAGAATAGTTGAGGACAGACTCGACGGAGATATGGGAAATATGAAAAGCATTGGTGTCAGAACCCAACCAGAGCAATATGCCTACGTTATCATGGAGGGCACCCAAGCGGCACCTATCGTAGTAGTTAAGGGAATTTCCAAATGCCCGAAAGGCTCTACCATACCGGAAAAGCTCAAATGGGCCAGGCAAGACGTGCAAGAGCTCCTTACTAGGGACGCGGTTGCTGTTGCTAGGATCAAAACAGTCGAAGGAAACGCTCGTACAAAGGATCCGAAGAGACTTCAACTTGAGGGCGTCATAGTGGAAGGCATTGCTTCCCATCCTTGCCAACCTCAAACACAACTTCTAGTCACATCGCAAATAAAATCGGCCACAGGTTTTAAAAACCTTGCTCGGTATATGGCGTCCTTATTAAACATGGAGACGCTTCAGGAAGTTTCTACGGCAGCCTATGAGGATGCTGCGTTGGCGGCGTTGGCTGGACTACCGAAAGCCTGATGCCCGACTTTCATCCTATCCGAAGATTGGGGAACGGGGCGTTCGGTGAGGTCTGGCTCGCCCAGGATCGCGCGTTCGGCATAGACAGGGCAGTGAAATTTGTGCCGCCAGGGAATATCGTAACGCCCACGAACTTCTACAGCGAGCCTCAAACCCTAAAGTGTCTGGCGCACGATAACGTTGTCGAAGTTCACGACGCAGGAAGACTACAGGATGGAAGATTGTACATTTCCATGTCCTTTTACAAAAATGGAAGTATCGAAGATTACTATGGCGGAGCCGTAGTCCCCTTGCGAACGGCAGTTGATTTATCAATAGAAATTTGTAAGGGGCTCGAGTATGCCCATAGTCAAGGCTATGTTCATAGAGATATAAAACCTGCGAATGTCCTCTTGGACGACGCACACCGTGCGAGGATTTCCGACTTTGGCCTTTGCACAAACCAACTCGTTGGTGGGGCAGCATCAGCTAATGGCTACATCGTGCATCTCGCACCCGAGGTGATCCTCAACGACCACTTCACATTCGAAAGTGATGTCTACGCTGCAGGACTGACTGCCTACCGCTTGGTCAACGGAGATTCTTCGGTACCGATCACACTTAGCCCGGGTGAATTCCGAGATTTGATTGTTGATGCCCAGTTCCCAAACCGAGAAAAATTTCAACCTTTCATTCCCAGAAAGCTGAAGAGTGTCATCAGAAAGGCACTTGCGTATAATCCAGCATCTAGGTATCCGACAGCACGTGCGTTCCGGCACGCTTTAGAAGGAGTCCGACCAAAATTTGACTGGAACGAGTCGCTTGCGGGCGGTAGGACGATCTGGACGGCAACTTCTGATCGCCAGCGATGGGCGATTGAAGTCTCGCGAGCCGGACGCCAACACGTGATCGACACTTTTCAAATAAACGCTAGTGGAAGTAAGCGGCGAATTAATGCTCTTTGTTCCTCCGCTACTCGTGTTTCAGAACATCGGAGGCAAATCGTTGCAACATTCGAGACTCTCAATTCTTGAGTGTCAATTATATCAAGCACAGCGATAGGCAGAACAATCCGAAGCAATTGTTAACCATAACGGTTTACGAGGACAGATAGAGGAATTGGGTCATTCGTTTTAAAAATAATTCAACCAAACCAGGCATATCCTGTTTGACCCTATGCAGAGCCCATGATTCATGGTGAGCATTACTCTAGAAACCAGAACAATCTCGAATGCCGTTCATTTGATTCCGATTTTGAACCTGGCTAGAAATGCGCTTTGAACAACAAAATGGGTGTGGTACTCCAGACGGGATTTTGAGCGAAGCGAAACCTCGATAAACAATGTATGGAAAATGTGCAACGCGAATAGGGGATCAACATAGATCGCCACCAACAACCTACAAAAAAATAATGGTACACCGAAGTAGACGCGATTAGAACCTTCTTTGGCGTAGCGCGGAGCTTAGACTCCCTGCCCCAGACACTGATTCTTCAAGTTTGACAAACCAAAAAGAAGTCTCCAAAGCTTTCGGAGGCCCAAGGAAGCTTTAGTGCTGTGAGTGATCAATCACGGCTGGTGTCTGTCCGAATTTTTCGGCGAGCATGGTCTTAAGGGACAAGATTTCTGTTGTTTGAGTTGCGATTACGTTTTCACTTAGAAGCCTTAGCTCGGGTCGATTGGAAAACGATAATAAATCTTGCGCCATGAGGACTGCATGTTCGTGATGTCCGATCATATCAGAGACGTATTCGGCTTCAGCTTGACGGGCTGTCAAACCCTGCGGACTCCTCATCATGAGTTTGTATTTCCCATCATCGCGATAATCCTTTTGATACCATTCCGTGTACCAGTCTTTCATTGAACTAACCTCGTCTATTTGAGCAGTGATAATATCTTGAGCGACGGCACGGACGTCTGGATCTGTTGCTATTGCAAGGAGTTCATTTGATGAATCAATTGCTTCCTGATGATGTGGAACCATCCCTAAGATGAATTGCTCATCTGAATAAACTAGCTTATTGGGTGAGACGATCTTTGCAGGTTCAGTATTTTCGGGTGAAGTTCGGTTGAGAATCAACACTGCTGGAACGGAAATTACTGTCAAGAACGCGAGAAGAAAATAGATGGTTTTAGAGTTCATAAAGAGTTTAAGTTAGGATAGAAATAAAGTCGATCCAGGTATCTATCCTGAATCAATAAAGTCAAAAATAATCATACGAATTTCTTTAACCTCAATGAGTTCAGAATGACCGAGATACTTGAGAAAGCCATTGCTCCGGCGGCAAGCATGGGGCTCAAAAGACCGAACGCAGCAAGTGGAATCATAAGCGTATTGTAGATGAATGCCCAGAACAAATTCCATTTAATCGTACTCATCGTGGCTCGGGAAAGCCCAATTGACTTTGCGACGGCGCGAAGGTCAGATCTGAGAATCGTGATTCCAGCTGTTTCCATAGCGATATCTGTGCCATGCCCCATCGCAATTCCTAGATCAGCCTGGGCCAGTGCCGGAGCGTCGTTAATACCATCGCCAACCATTGCGACAGATCCAGTTTCTTGACGCTTGAGAACAATTGCTGCCTTGCCATCGGGAAGCACGTCTGCTTCAACGTCATCGATATCAACTTGATGTGCGATAACTCTTGCCGTTGCCTTATTGTCTCCTGTGACCATTACCGTAGAAATTCCAAGTTCATGTAAGTCCTTTATCGCTTCTTTGCTGTTTGGATCAACAACGTCAGCGACCGCGAGAAGCGCATGCACTTTCGAGCCGTCATGTAGAACGAATGTAGTTTTGCCTTGTTCTTGGAGCGTCAAGATAGAGTTGCTCACCTCGGCTTTGAGGGCGATCAATTCAGATGTCGCGTTTGGACTCGTCAGATACCAGGTGACTTTATCAACGGATGCCTTCACACCTTTGCCCTGTAAAGACTCAAACCCCTCGGGTTGTTCGTATGCAACTCCTTCCGCCTTCGCGGCGGCGACAACTGCCTTTGCAACGGGATGCTCAGAGTTGGATTCGAGAGAAGCCGCAATCGCAAGAATATGAGATCGGGAAAGGCTAGAAATAGCGGTGATGTCCGTCAACTCAGGTTTGCCTTTTGTAATTGTTCCGGTTTTGTCAAGTAAAACCGTTTGAACAGCTCCAGCTCGCTCCAACGCCTCGCCGTCTTTAACCAGAATTCCAAGTTCAGCTCCCCGGCCAGTTCCAACCATTAAGGCGGTCGGAGTAGCAAGGCCCAGTGCACAAGGACATGCAATCACGAGGACTGCAACAGCCCTGAGAATCGCTTGGTCGGGTGATCCAACTAGAAAGAACGTAAGGACTCCGGTGAGAACGGCAAGTCCGAGAACAACTGGGACAAAAATCGATGAGACCTTGTCAACCATCCGTTGCATTGGAGCTTTTGAGCCTTGGGCTCGCTCAACCATCTTTACAATCTGGGCAAGCATGGTGTCTGAACCAACTTTTTCGGCGCGATAGGTGATGCTTCCTGACTGATTAACCGTTCCAGCGGTAACGCCCGCTCCTTCATTCTTTTCGACAGGAAGCGGTTCCCCCGTAAGCATTGATTCATCAATGTAGGTTGAACCAGAAACAACGATGCCATCAACCGCGATTTTTTCACCGGGCTTGAGCTTTAGGGTGTCTCCAATTGCAACTGTTTGGATATCAATCGTCTCCTCAGTGCCGTCCGCCAGGATGCGAGTTGCTGTTTTCGGGGCGAGACCCATCAATTTCTGTATTGCGCTTGACATACGGGTTTTTGCCTTCGACTCTAAGTATCTTCCTAGCAAAACGAGAACGACGATTCCGGCTCCTACTTCAAAGTAAATGTGCTCACTTTGCATATGAGAATTGCTCGAAAACACTACGAGCCCGTAAAGACTGTACGTCCATGCGGCGGTCGTCCCAACCGCGATAAGCGTATCCATCGTCGTTGTGAAGTGCTTCGCGGCATTCCACGTATTGCGGAAGAACTGCCGGCCCGCATAAAAGATAACTGGCGTTGCAAGCGCAAATAGCGTCCAGTTCACCCAAACCGGACGTGGATGCCATGCCATTGAAATGAGGATTGTTGGGACGGTTAAGAAGGCCGCCAATATAAGCTCCAATTTACTTGACCGCATTTGCTCCGCAGACTCAGCAGCCATGTGTGCTGCATGTTCATCCTGCGTATGGTGGGAGTGAATGTCATCGCCTTTTACTGATGCCGAATAACCCGCACTTTCAATCGCTTTGATCATCTCATCAGGGTTTGCTCCGTGGTGAGTGACCGTTCCGACGCTGTTTGCAAAATTCACTGCCACTTCGTCAACTCCCTCAACTTTGGAGACAGACTTCTCTACACGAGCGACACATGAGGCGCAGGTCATCCCGCCAATTTGTATTTGTGTGGTTTTCGGTGCTGCGTGATCGCTATGTTGGTGTTCCATATCATTCCTTGGTTTGACTTGCTGAATAACCTTGTTCCTGTACAGCCTTCTTAATCTCTTCAACGATTGCAGCTTCTCCTTGGACTTTGGCGAATCCCGAAGCCAAATCTACGGTGACTGAATCGACGCCTTGAACCGATTGGATTGCTTGTTTGACCGACGCTACGCAGTGTCCGCAGCTCATGCCCTGAATTCTTAAATTGATCGTTTCCATTTGATTTCCCGATGATCTTTCCGATCACCCACATATACCTTACGGGGTATATGTGCCAATTGTACGTGCCTGGGACTATTTCATCAAGCGTGACAAGGTGTTTCTCAGCTCATCCAAAAGATCATCCTCAGACATATTCTCACAGTGACCGTGCGCCGTACTCGTCCCTTTCCCCAGGATGCACGATTCAACGTGAGATGTAGCGAGTTCAGCTCCAAACTGATCCAAAGCAGAGCGAATCGCACTCAATTGCGTGAGGATATCAATACAGTATTCATCCTCGGAAACCATTCGTCGAACACCCCGAACCTGACCTTCAATTCGTGCCAATCTGCGATCCAGCAAGGTTTTTGTAGTATCTTTCATGTATGCATGATACCATATGGGGTATATAGAGATCAATAATATACTTTACTGAATAGGCATGAAGCCTTCTGGGTCACAACAGTATCGAATATCTAAGGACGAGTCTTGAAATGGAGAAAAACACCTACAAAGAGAGCAGCCTCACTCTGACGGACGCAGTGTCAATGGGCACTGGCGTCATGATCGGAGCAGGAATTTTTGCGCTCACTGGGCAGATCGCAGAGCTGGCGGGATCGCTGTTTCCCTATGTCTTCATCGTGGCCTCAGTCGTTGCGGGGTTCAGTGCGTATAGCTACATTAAACTTGCCAACGCGTTTCCATCTGCCGGGGGTATCGGAATGTTCCTCGTCAAAGCATATGGGAAAGGATTGGCGACGGCTGTATTTTCCCTCATGACGGCCCTTTCGATGGTCATCAATGAAAGTCTGGTCGCTCGAACCTTTGGAACCTATGCACTTCAACCATTTGACGTCGGGGACGCAAAGAAGTGGCTTGTTCCCGCATTAGCGGTTGGGGTATTGATTTTTGCTTTTATCATCAATATTTCTGGGAACAAAGTAGTAGGCAAGTTCTCTCTTGGTACGGCAATTGTAAAGATTGGTGGTGTTTTGCTTTTTGCCATTTCGGCATTGTGGGTTGCTGGCAATGTTTTTGAACCATTTGTTGTGAAGGAAACGACTGAGTCCGGCGCGCTCGGCTTTATCGCAGCAGTTGCGCTTGGAATTCTCGCCTATAAAGGTTTTACAACTATCACCAATAGTGGAGGAGAAATCGTCAATCCCCATAAAAATGTGGGCCGGGCAATTGTCATTTCGCTTGGGATTTGCACCGTTGTCTATCTGCTTGTCGCACTTGCTGTCGGCACAAATCTCAGCATCCCTGAAATCATTCAAGCCAAAGACTTCGCCTTGGCAGAAGCGACCCGTCCTGCACTTGGTCAATATGGACTTTGGTTTACGGTCGTGATTGCGCTGATCGCCACTGCCGCCGGTTTGATTGCAAGCACGTTTGCAGTGTCAAGGATGCTCGCCATGTTAACGGACATGAAGCTCATTCCTCACAGTCATTTTGGAATGTCTGGGTCGATTCAGAAACACACTTTGGTTTACGCAGTCGTTATTGCGATTGTGCTGGCGGTTTTCTTCAATCTAACCCGGATTGCAAGCCTTGGCGCGATCCTCTATCTTGTGATGGATATCGCGATTCATTGGGGTGTTTACCGGCACCTGCGTGATGAAGTCAAGGCAAAAACTTGGATACTCTTTTCTGCTATTGCGCTCGATGTGATCGTGTTGTCGGCGTTTTGCATTATGAAAATTCGGAGCGACCCTATGATCTTAGTTGTTTCGGCCGGAACCCTTGCCGTAGTGACATTAGGAGAATGGTTCTTTATAAAAAAGCAAAACAATAGCGAGGATTCTCACGCTCATTAGAGCCCTAAATTCAAGGACGGTGCTTCTTCCGGATCGGAGAAAGATCGTACTTGGGAGTTCATTCTTCTACAAATGAACTCCCAGTGTTTCTGAGCTAGTCTTTGGAAATCTCTGTCGCGATTCCCGGGGTTTTGACGTATTTTTTTGCGTCAGCCAAGTATTTACCCGGTTCAGCCTTGAATTTCGTTTCGCATCCGCCGCAGCACATGTAGTATCGGACACCATCATGGTCAACGAATCCACTCGCCGCTGCATAGCTGGGAACGACTTCTTTGCCAACCGGGCAATAGAGTGCTTCTTTCTTTGGCATCGCTCCGAACTTAGCTGGATCCTTGTCGAATTCTGCTTTGTTTGCATCTGACTTAAACAAGAACCGAACACCTTTGTAGTCGGAGAATGCTGCGATCGCTTTGTCATGGGTGAGTCGATCTCCGGTGATGGGATCGAACATGAATGCTCCGGCTGCTTTACCTTTGGCGCGGAGATCTGTGTATTTCAACGGTTCCTTTTCAAACTTGGCGTCGCACCCTTCGCAACAGAACCAGTAGCGCGAGCCGTTGTAATCTCGGAACGGCCCTTCGTGGTTAGCTTCGGCTGCACCCATGACGGGGCAAACGAGAGGGTCTCCGTGGACTGCGGGGGCGGTCAACGCCAATGCAAGAATTGCTGTGAATGTAATCATTGATTTGTTTTCCTATGGTAATTGAATTGTGAATCGTTTTTACTGAAATCTTGCCTGCAGATGATATCAATGATCTTCAGGCAAGGATTGTTTAGAACCCGACCGAGTAGCCGAGTATTAGCCGAATTGGAGATTTTCTGCTACCAGATGGAGCGAAAATGTCCGACTCTATGCCGAAATCGAACACACCTTGTTCGCTTACTTGTTTGCGTATGCCGATTCCAATGTTGCCAGTGAACCCTTCACCATTCATTCGGCCCTGTTCTAGCGCAAATTGAGCGACAAACGTTTTGTCAAATTTGGTCGGAGCTCCTAGTGGATTGGAGTAACCCAAGATTGCCCCAAATCGGACATCTCGTTCACCTGGATGAGGGTTTGACGAGTACATTGCATCGACATTGATATGGAACTTGTCATATTGTCCTGCGTTCTTTGTCATGATGCCCCTTAGCCTGGCGTCAATTCCAGATCCCTCTCTATCGGCTGGTAACCCGACATCCAGTTTGAATGCGAGAGCCGGGGCATTGTCAATCTCTCGTTGGATTTGCTGGAAGTAGCTCAGTTCAATCTCTCCTGCATTGAATCGATTAGCTTCGGTGCTGTACGAAGGACTAAAGCTAATTCCAATATCCCGATTCATAGCAAATCCGTACTTGAACTCGAATTTGCCACCATAGATCGATGAGCCGCCTCTGAGCCAAGCTGAACTCAGCCCATACTCGATGGCTCGTTCACCGAACCCGATGCTGTATGCATCGTCAAAGCGCAGCGGACGTCCTGAATCGATATTATTGTGATCACTTGCGAATGCGCTGGAAGCCAGAATCATCGCAAATAGAGTTGTCTGCATTGTGTAGTTTTTCAATTTTTTGCTCCGCCATCACCCTTTGTTTTGTAGGGGCTGGGTCGATCAATTCGGCGATACGTTTCGGGTGTCCCTTCGCCTTTAGTTTGCCATTCGGCAAGTGTAAGAGGCATTGCGTCTTTGTAATAGTCATCCGACTTTACAAAGGTGTCAAATGCGGATTTAGAGGTGAATACACGCGACCAGTCATTGCATTCAGGATGATCTCCCTTAACTTCAAGGAATACAATTCCCGGGATGTTTGAAGTCCAGTTGCCTTCCTCGTCTGAGATCATGACGAGCGTTTGATTGGGGTCTTCCGTTGCGGCGCGAATTACCGCGCGTCCGATTGTTTCACCTGCCATATCGCGAGCACATAGCATGCAACGAACCATCATTGTCCAACCATCAGCAGATACAGTGGCTCCCCACTGATCTCCATCTGGCAAGGCAATTGAACAGTGACCGCATTCGGACATGTTCATCCAACCCATTCCGGACATGTACATGTCCTCGTCAGTTGATCCTTTCATCCAGCCCATTCCTGGCATCCCCATGGGATATCGGTGGTCGTGCAATGTGCCTGGTTCACCTTTTCCCGGTTCCTCGCCAAGGTGAGTAGATCCGAGGACTCGCCAGATTGCAATGTCAATTTGCTCTTTTTTTTGTGCCTCTGTTAAAGAGTCCGTTGCAAGGATGTCCCCGACGTTGTCGTGGAGCATGTGGAGATTGTCGAATGAATTGGCGATGTAAGGAAAACGTTTGGAAAAACGCGGGCTCATCTCGCCTGTCATGGGCATGAACTCTCGATCTGTGTTAAACAGTTCGACGTTGCGATACCGATCTCCCATCACTTCATATTGGGGGATGTGGGTGTTCGTTGGGGTTCGGTAAAGCATGTCGTAGTTCGCCGTTTGGAGCCAGTGGTAGCCCCAAAAGAGCGCGTTTACTTTTGGATATTTCGTTCGGAACGTTGTGCTGTACGAATAGCTGTCCAAAACTTCCATGTTCATGGGCAGACCCGTGATTGCATAGGGCTGCGAAGCGTATCTCTGCCAAAGAACTTCGATTTCAGCGTCTTTTTGTTCATCGGACCAACCTTTATGGGAAAGTACGTCGATGGTCTGGAAGTGGAGAAGGTGCGCCCAGTCGAAGACTTTTTCGAGAGATCCGTATTTTCGTTTGAATGTCGGAAGGATTGCTCCTTCATCGATTGGGAGGTGAGGCGGGTTCATGAGAACGCCGACGATTGACCGGTGAATGGAGTCTTCCATTCGGTCGGCTTTGCCCGTTACCATGGCTTCGTAAGCGATCCCGTGACCGACGCCGGTTCCGTACATGTCGGCAGCGAAGGCAGGGATATTCCTAATCGACCAGTTATAGGGAGCTGGCTTGTAGAAAAGGTGATCCGATGTCCTATTAGACATCCACTTTGGAAATTGTGCCGGAGGCTTAGGAAGGTCGCCTTTCATGCCATCCATCGTCTTCATGCCTCCGTGCTGACCATGATCTATTTGAGCAAATGCGCTGTTACTCAAGAAGAGTGCGAGCAGCACAGTTGCGTTAACTAATGTCTTTTTCTGCATTGGATAATCCTCTTGAGGAAGTTGGTTAGTGAGGGGAGTCAAAGAGACTTCCCCACACTTGACCGCTTGACTACTTCTTCGAGGCCTCCTTCAACATCTCATCAAGAGTGAGAGCCTTTGCACTGGCAACGTTATTTGCCTTAGCATATTTTTCCAAAGCACTCTTGGAAGTAAATGCACGAGATTGTTCTGCGCAATCTACGTGACGCCGGAATGTGTTAAGGAACACGGTTCCATCCGGTGCACTCCATTTTCCGCTGGTGCGCTTGAGAATAATCGGCTTTCCGACTGTCTCACTCGGCGCATAAACAACAAGGTCGCCACTGAATTTCTTCTGGTCGGCAAACACGCAGTACACGCAGCGATACTCGATTTTCTTGTTTCCAAACTTCACAACGACTTCGTTGTCTTGAGTCTTAGTGTTTTGTACAAGTTTGGTCTTGCAGAATGGGCAGTCGGCATCGTGTGCGAAAGCCGGAACAACCATTCCGAAGGTTGCGGTCGTGAGAAGGACGAGGGATAAGATTTTGTTTTTCATTTTTTTTTCCTGTTCGTTTTGATTGAGTGAGGTCATGGCCCATAAATGAGCTGGCCTCCGAAGTGGCCCGTTGCCCCGACCGCAATGGTCGAAACGACAAGCATGATTGAGTAGAAGACCGAAGTAGGATTCTTGCGAACTTTCCAAATGGCTGTTGTCAGCATAAGAACCGTTGAGACTCCAGCGAGAATCGCATGGGTCAAAACTATCCCTTGCCACGCATAGCCAGCTTTGAAGAAGATCACAAATCCGGTCGGCACGGTGACTAGAGTCATCAAGGCACCTGCCAAGAGATTCCAGCCAGAGGCCTTTTGAAGAAGGTCATTCTTTTTGATTCGCCCCAATACTTCGAGAAGTGCTCCAAAGATAAAAAGGGCAATCGGAAAATGAATGACCAGCGGGTGAAACCCGTGCTCAGGGAAGACTTTTATGATGGATTCCATCGGCATTAGCCTCCTCAGATCACTTGATATCCAGCACGAAGCTGAACGTTTTGATTTCGCCCTGGTGATCAAACTGTGCAAATGCCTTATAGAGGCCAGGTTTGGGGAACCGGCCCATAAATCGGAATTTGCCTTCCTTTTGAACAGCTACCGTTTCAGCATCTTCTTTGGGATGACTATGAACGACGGTTTGACCATCCTGGTGAATGATCATCATGTGTCCAGCGGCTCCAAGCCAAGGCTTCGTGTCGAGCACCGGCTTGCCATCGGCGGTTAGAAGCTGAACCTCAAGGATCGTGTTCTGTCCGACCGGAACTGGTTCATCAAGTGGCTTTATCGTCGCAGAAACGCCGCTCACCAATGATGGGCCCATGGAAGGAACAAGCTTTCCATCCCAAGTCGGCTTTGGACCGTGCATGACATTGACCTGAGTAACTAAGAGTTGAGAGCTTTTTCCAGCCGGTGCAACATCTCCGTAAATCCAATATTTCCCAGCTGCCGGAAAGGTCATCTGGATAGTCCAAGTCCCATCTGCCTGCATCACGGGATGTTCATGAACAAACCATCCCAGATCTTCACTTGCGATCAAGAGGTGGAATTTCTTCTCGTGGACGATCTGAAAATCCTTTTGGATTGAATCAGCCTTGGAGTCTTTCACTTGTAGCTTTAGCTCAAATGGATTACCGGCTTCGCCATGCTGGGGAAAATCCACGACGCTCAAAGAGTACGGCTTCTTCTCTGCTGACATGCCTTCGGGACGCTCATCTTTGACGTCAACCATAAACTTCACGGGAAATTGCTCTTCCCCTGGCAAAGTTAACTTGAGATCGATTTGGTACTGTCCGCCATGCGGAAAGTAGAGGACTATTCCGTAGTATCCGGGAATACCTTCACGGTGGATTTCCGGAGTCTGGGCTGGCATCCCAGCCATAGCGGGCATGGTGACAAGGCCAGTTGCTTCGACGTTAGCGATGCCTAGATTGCCTTCGACGGGATCTTTCTTTGTTGTATCAGTGACCTTGAACTCGATATCCATTTCCTCCCCTGCGAAGACACCTTCTTCCGGGACGAGAAGCTCAATTTCATAGTTGCCATGCTTGACCTTGGTGTCAGTTCCACTAGGGCTGTGTTGCATCATGTCATGCTGGCTGTGGTCGTGTTGTACGGAGTTAGGTTCGGTTGTATCTGAACATCCAGATACAAGAATGCTAGCTCCGAGAATGAGTGCTGCCGATTTTGCAGCGATAAGTTGAATCATGTTTTTTCCTGTAATTTGGTCGTGAACGAAAGAATCAAACGCCGCTAAAAACGCGACGCGATGAGTTCACGCTACAGGAGGAGCGCGGGAGCCAGACGTAGTTGTACTAGGCTCGGCTGGAGGTCCCGAATCGGTCACAAAGTGACCAGGTGCGATGAGTCGCTTAAAGATTGGCGGCTCTATGATGTCCGGCAATATAACCGGAACATCGATCTGACTCTGATAAGACTGGACAGCCGCCTGCGGTTGAATCGTAATGTTGTCGCACGAGCCTATTGATTGGCATGAGCCGTTACATTCGTGCTTTTGCTCTTGATCACCGGGTTTTTCGTGTCCACCGCAATGATCTTGGCTCGCACTAGAATGAGACTGAGTCGCCCTAGCACATTCCACCGCGCACTGTGCTGCGCAAGCAAAACCGACCGTCGCTTGTAAGAACAAGGCGATGATCCCCATGAAAAGGGTGGCTTTGCGGATGGAAGTCAGCATTCGACTAATACAGGGAACATACCTGAGATTGGAAAAGTTCCACCGTCCCGATTTCTGTTGCCACCGATTACCTCGCGTGCTGTACTGCAATGGTGCTCAAAGTAAGGAGCGATGCAGGTGAAAATGGCAAGACTGAAGTCAATCTGAAATCACAATGGGAATAAGAAAATAGAATACTTTTAATTCAAAGTGAGCGTAATCCCTCAATCCAACGAGTTCGAATCCCGTCCGGTTTTGACGTGCCTTTGAACCTGAGAGACAGCACATTTTGAACTTAAATGAACGTGGTACTCCGAAGTGGACGCGATTAGAACTGCAGCCTTCCGAGCTTGCAAAAGCAAGCAACGGTGTGGTACGATTAAGTGAACGTTTAATCGTAAAAACGCTCATGAACTCTCAGTCTGACTTCAAAAATATTCGGTGTGACGCCTATAACGACGATCCAACTCGGGTCGCACGGGTAGCTGCGAGAATGCCTGACCCAAAGCGTCTCGAAAAAGAGTCTGCCATATTGAAAGCGGTCTCCGACCCTACACGGCTTCGAATTCTTTTCGCCTTAACCTGCGAACCGCTTTGCGTGTGCGAACTCTCGACTTTGCTTTCAATGTCGATGCCCGCAGTTTCACACCATCTCCGGCTCCTTGTTGACGCAAACCTCCTCACGGTGAAGAAGAGCGGAAAGTTTGCTTGCTACTACTTGAGCGACGTTGCCAAGTCAGACCCGGTACGAGCCGTGATCGACAATTTGAATTGCACGTTGGCGGGAGCGGTCGCATGAAGACGGTCCTCGCCACGGTTGGGGCATTTCTGGCGGCAATTGCGGCATCGGCATGTTGCTGGATTCCAACTTTACTAGGAGTTGGCGCAGCGGGTTCTCTCGGGTTATCGACCACTCTTGCCCCCTACCGTCCGCTTTTTCTTGGAACCACGGCTGTTTTCCTCGGGGTAGGCTTTTACAGCGTTTACAGCAAACGGGGTGCTTGTTGCGCTACTACCGAAGAAAAGAGTAAACGCAAAGCGAAAATTGCGGCTATGTGGACTGTTGCGGTTGTCAGTGTGGGGTTCGCTGCCTATCCCACCATCGCCACCTCAAAACTGCGCGAACCTGTGCAACCGCTCTCAAATAATGCCCACTCTCGAACCGTGCGTTTGGCACTTCACGGACTTGATTGTGAAGCTTGCGCCGCTCCCATAAAAGAGAAGCTGAAAGCTGTTCCTGGAGTCTCTGAAGTCAGAGTTGAATATGCAAAAAGGATTGCTACTGTGAGCGTTGGAGTGTCCGCACCACCGGATTCCGCACTTATTCAAGCCGTCTCTGACACCGGCTTTTCTGCCACTATCGTCCCTCCTATTCAGAAAACAAAATGAAAAGCGCTTTACTAATTGATGTCCTGGGCTTCCAAGGCTGCCCAAATGTGCAGTTGACGCTAGAGCTAGTCGAGGCTATCGTCCAGTCAGAAGGAATCCAAGCCAAAGTCAACTCGGTCGATGTGAGCAGTCTTGAGGATGCAGAACGGCTCCGCTTTCTGGGTTCCCCAACAGTCCAGATCAACGGAATTGATATAGAATCTTCAAGACGACATGAGGAACAATTCTCCTTCTCTTGCCGTGTTTATCGCTTTGGCAATGAAACTTCTGGTGTCCCGCCCGAAATATGGCTACGTTCTGCGATCCAATCTTCAATTCGGTCAATGCCCTAACTTTCGTCGGCTTGCCCTCCGGTCTAGAGCCTCTGCTGGCGGCTTGCTTTCTTCGACAGAGTTCAATTTTCGTTCGGTCAGACGGGGTGATTTAGGTTCAAAAATAGGTGGTACTCCGAAGTGTACGCACTCATAGCTGTGGGGTCCTAGCGAAGCGACAGCAGTGCCTGAACGACCATCTCCACTCCAGATACGGCGAGAAGGACTTCGACCACGACAACAAACTTTTCCTTCTTCAGCTTTGCCAAAAGGACCTTGCTGATCGTGGCTCCGAGCAACAGACACAGCCCCAAGGCAATTCCAGCGATGAGTTCTTTCGAATCCCGTCCGGTGTGACGGTGATTTTAGGTTCAAAAAGAGGTGGTACACCGAAGTGCACGCGATTAGAACTTCATTGGTTTGCAAATACGTTTGACGAGTTTCATGTGATCTCGCTTCGCTTGCCTTGCTTGAAGTATTGTCCGTCTCCTTCAAGACTCCAAGAATCTGATCCTCTGAGGATCGATTTCCTCTCATGCTTTTCATTGAAATACCTACAACTCAACATTGGTCAGTTTAAAGGAAACTTGTCAATTAGTCTTTCCTGAGGGCTTCCTGCTCTGGAATTGGATACTCATAACCGATCCTGTGAGGGTCGAAACCTTTTGACAACATATAATCTACAATCTTAAAGTTTGGTCCGTACACAGGGTCTTTCGCTTGGTAGTATGTTTCAAATGGACTGTAGCCATTTTTGGATGTAGCATTTATATCTGCACCCTTTGAAAGTAAGTAGTCTGCTACATCAAAATGCATAGTGTTTATCGCCGCCATAAGCGGTGTACCACCTGATTCATCTCTTTTATCCACTGATGTTCCAGAGTCAATCAGCCTTTTAACTTTGTCCAGATCGCCATCAGCAGCTGCATGGTGGATTGGGGTGCCAATATAGCCAAGACCCACATGAATTCCATACCCCGGAATCCAAAGCTTCTTAGCTACAGCAAAAACGATGAAACAAGCAACAATAAAAGCTGCTAGCTTGATCACCGTTGCTTTTCTTCGGTAAAGACTACTTCCAGAATCCGGTTGCAGGATCTTGCCCTCCCGTCATGGATGGATCTTCAAAAATTGTGGTGGGTGGGACATAATGCGGAGGCGAGTTCGGAGTCCCCGAGCCTCCTTTTGGCAACCAAGATAGAGGATTGAGACCTGAGAGTGCCCCTAATGGACAAAACAGTGCCATCATTTTGATTCTCGCGCGCTCACAAATACATTTTCGAATTCCCGAGTACACATTGCAGCTGGCATTTGCTAGTTTTTGGCATAATTCCAGATTACAATTTTTCATACATCTAGGAGTTAAGACCTGAACATAAGTTGCAAGACATTTGTCGTGTTGCTTGCAAGCTTCATCCAGACTATCAATTACCGTATTTGAGCTAACATTTGCAAAGAATCCACAATGGTTTCCATAATTGAAGTCTCCCGGTTGCCAACCATCTTCATATTTCTGCGGTATTTCCTTAGGAAAGATATTGCTTTTAAATGGCATTGTGCGGTTTGCAATTGTACTTCTCAAAAAGCAATCCAAGTCGTCGTTCAGTCTTGGAATTTTAGGAAATCTGGGCACTACTGGAGGAATGTTTATTTGCGGCATTCCCTTGGCTGGCCCTGGCTCTACTACTGGAATTCCACGAGTAAATGGATCCATCCACCAAGGCAACTTCATCCCACTCGGATCCACTCCCGCCGGCACTCTGCCATTCACATAACCATACGGCATCTCAGATGGCCAAAGCGGATCACGGGTTGTCCAGCCCGCATCAAGATTCGAATAGTGACGAGCTCTCACGTACACGCTCGAATAAGCAAGACCAGTCTGACGATATCCGTGACCACCACCCCAAGTGAAATTGTAAAAACTGATGTTCCAAGAATCAAGGATGTTCCCAAACGCATCATAAGAAGCATCTGCCTTTAAATAGTCACCCTGATACACACCTACAAGATTCCCAGAAGCATCAAGCAAATAATCCTTCCCCTCAGCTTCACCAAGAACCTGCTGACCAAGGATCTGACCATCAATCGAATAATAGTATGTCGTTGCCACTAGGATTTCTCTCCAAGAACCTCACTGCCATCCCAAATCATCGTCGTAATCAGAAGACCAGGAGGGTCACCGGCATTGTCCGTTGTGATCTCGCTTCGCTTCAAACCATCACCTGAGTAGGTATAGGTTACAATAGTTCCGGTCAGATTGTGCGTAATCTGACGATTTTCCTTATCATAACCCATGGTAATCAGTGCATTGCCAATGTTCAGCTGCAACCCATTTGTTGAGATAACGTTGCCGTTCAGGCCATAAGCATGAGTCAACTGATTCCAAGTGTGAATCCCTACATGTGACTCTCCCGCGAGGTTAAAAACTAAAAGTTGTCAATTTGCTTTTGTCCCAGAATGCCTGGTTACCATCTACATTATAGGTAAACGCCACACTGACAATATGGCAGAATTATCCTAGTTTTTCGCTCCAGCTTTTTTCAACATTTCAACAATTGTTTTTGCATTTTCAATCTCATCTTTTGAATTACCATCGCTTTGCGCCAAAGCAAGGTGGTGAGTAGCAAACCCAAGCACGGATGTCCCCTTGGTAGTTATCGCATTTACATCTGCGCCAGACGCGATTAGCAACTCAACAGTTTTAGGTTTGACTCCAACAACTGCTAGCATCAGTGGAGTGCGACCCAGCCATGTCTCCCGGGATTCAATCTCTGCTCCAGCCTTAAGTAATTCGGAAACTATATCAAAATTTCCAAAGTTGCAAGCATACTGAAAACACGTAAAATTCGTTTTTTGAGTTTGATTTGGATCTTCTCCTTTAGAGAGAGCATATTTAACTGCCTTAAGATCATCGGCCTTGATAGCTGGAACAAGAAGTGAATCATTTTTCACGGGCGCAAGCGAATCCTGGGTTAGGATTTCATCTCCAACTGAGTTCGAGCTTTGCTCGCATCCGAGTAACGCCAATATCGCGATCAGGGCAAGTAATCTTTTATCCAATGAATGTTCCTCCTCCGCCTGGAACTCCTGTATTAGCTGGCGGATAAATTGCAGGTCCGACTGCAGTGGGATCAGGGCCAGTATACCCATTACAGTCACAGCCTATCGGAGCTTCGTTTGAAGTCTTATGTGCGCATTCCGATTGAGCGATGTCGCTTCGACATGTTCTACCCAATCCTAAATTTTTTATTAGCCAAGGTTCCGGTTTCCATTCACTTCTCAACAAACACAAACAATATCTATAATCACAACATCTTTGATCTGAGAACATCGGTGTTGTTGGGTCAGTTGGATCATAATCAATCCCATAGTATCTTACTCCGGACGAATAACAACAAACATACTCCTGTAATGCAGGAATAATTTTCTTAAAACCTGCTCTCATGGCACAGTTTACAACACATTGATCATACTCAATCCCTTTTTTCTTTGCACAATCAGAAAAACATTTCTCAAGTTTTTTGAGGTCTGCCGGTTTAATCTTTATTCCCTTTATTGCTCTCTGGTAATTGTCCAAGCATGACTTCGGGCCCATCCCACTCGGATCCACTCCCCCTGGCACCCGACCGTTCACATACCCATACGGCATCTCAGAGGGCCAAAGTGGATCACGGGTTGTCCAACCCGCATCAAGGTTCGAATAATGACGAGCCCTCACATACACGCTCGAATAAGCAAGACCCGTCTGACGATATCCGTGACCACCACCCCAAGTGAAATTGTAAAAGCTGATGTTCCAAGAATCAAGGATGTTTCCAAACGCATCATAAGATGCATCTGCCTTCAAATAGTCACCCTGATACACACCAACAAGGTTCCCAGAAGCATCCAGCAAATAATCCTTGCCCTCAGCTTCACCAAGAACCTGCTGACCAAGAATCTGACCATCAATCGAATAGTAATATGTCGTTGCCACTAGGATTTCTCTCCAAGAACCTCACTGCCATCCCAAATCATCGTCGTTATCGCAAAAACAGGAGGGTCATTGCTTATATCCGTTGTGATCTCGCTCCGCTTCAATCCATCACCTGAATAAGTATAGGTTACAACAGTTCCCGTCAAATTGTGCGTAATCTGACGATTTTCTTTGTCATAACCCAGCGTAATCAGTGCATTCCCAATGTTCAGCTGCAAGCCATTCGTCGAAACAATGTTACCGTTCAGATCATAAACGTGAGTCACTTGGTTCCCACCAAGCCGCACCATGCTCGTAATCTCACCCGCCAAATTGTAAGAGATATGGATAGTTGGCTTTGGCGGGCTCACTCACCAAAGCTTCAAGAAAAGTCTCACGACCAAACAAAGGAGGAAACCCTACAGTTCTAGAGTGGTCAAAGTATGGGGACTTGTCACAGACCAAATTGTCATAGGCCGTCGATGTCCTGCCCAGAGATTCAGTTACGCAAGTAAGGCTGCCAATCGATAATGGCACTCTCAGTTCTCCCGACCAATGCTTTGTAACAGTTTAATACTACTTTTGCTCGGATAAGAAGCGTTCATAATTAGAGGCTGCAAGGCTGAATGGCAAGTACCATCTTTGAACCTACATTCTTCAAGCCTCAAACCCAACCCAAAAGGTAAATAATCCGCCACAAGATAGGTCTTATCTATCCAATTAATGTCCCAAACTCCTTGATTGGCACGACTATATCTACTAACAATTTTCTGTTCCTTGATCATGAGAAATGCACCGTCAACTATGACAAGTAGCTGTCCATCATGTTGAAAGAGTCCCAATGGGGTCTCATTCAATGCTATTTTTGAATCATCACACCACAAGGCGCCATCTTTAATTGTATACAGACAATCAGCGCTAGTAGCAAAATCAACTGTAGATAGCATTTTTTTGTGAAGAACTCCACTTTTATATTGAAATGTTCCAGACCTTGTTTGAATTGTTACTATGTCTGTCACTTGTTGCAGACTTATTTTACGCGGCTGATCTAATAGTTTAATCCGATATCTTTCGGCGAGGCGATCAAAATTACCAACGACAACCTCATTCGATTCAAGTGCGACAGCAAATATCGGCCCATCCGTAATGGGGGGTAAAATGACGTTTTTTTTACCCCATTTTGGATACAGCGTTTCGTTATCGTATGTAAAAACAGTCTGGCTAGATTGAACCAGAATCGATGCAACATTAAAATTTGGCGTCCGAAACTTGTAGACTAATATTGCAATTACGACTCCAGTTGCCACGAAGAGCAAGACAATTTTTTTGCTATGATTATTCATTAAATCCTGTCACTGGATCAGTGCGGTATGGACTACTGTATGGATCGCAGGTTGCGTTGTTGCTGGTTCCGCTGATGTAAGACGGCATCTTCGTCATATAGCCATATTTTTGATAGATTTTTGCCTTTGCGCAGTCCCACATTTGGTGTGCAAATGACCCACACACATACCCTATTGTATAACTTGGTGCACCCTGTCTCTTTCTCTCTTGGACGCATTCGCATAGTGCTTCTTCAAACCTTGGATCATTATTATTCTTTGTGTGCACCCTGTTTACTGTTTCACCTGGCTTATCAAAAATTCTATCTCTTCTATCAGGGCAAATAATTTTTCCGGGTAGTCCCAAACCTGGGATTCCAACCTTCCCTGAGGGCGCGGCACCTTTAGGAAAAGGGTTTGTATAGGGAACTAAGTGACCTCCAGCAGGCATCAATAATCGGGGTTTCTCAAAATCGGGAAAAAGCCCAGCTGGACCTATCAGCGGATCTGCACACCTTGCAAAAAAACCCGCACTCTTAGTGTTGTCGCAAGGAATATTGAATTGAAGATAAGCATGAGAGTATCCGCCTCCAATTGCCCATGGATTAACTGTAATAATAGAAGCCATGCCGCAATAATCCACATCCCCCGGCACCCGACCGTTCACATACCCATACGGCATCTCAGAAGGCCAAAGTGGATCACGAGTTGTCCAGCCAGCATCAAGATTCGAATAGTGACGAGCCCTCACATAAACCGAAGAGAAAGCAAGACCCGTCTGACGGTAACCATGTCCACCACCCCAAGTGAAATTGTAAAAACTGATGTTCCAAGAATCAAGGATGTTCCCAAATGCATCATAAGATGCATCCGCCTTCAAATAGTCACCCTGATACACACCAACAAGGTTCCCAGAAGCATCAAGCAAATAGTCTTTGCCCTCAGCTTCACCAAGAACCTGCTGACCAAGAATCTGACCTTCAATCGAATAATAGTAAGTCGTTGCCACTAGGATTTCTCTCCAAGAACCTCACTGCCATCCCAAATCATCGTAGTAATCAGAAGACCAGGAGGGTCACCAGTATTGTCCGTTGTGATCTCGCTTCGCTTCAAACCATCACCCGAGTAAGTATAGGTTACAATAGTTCCCGTCAAATTGTGCGTAATCTGACGATTTTCTTTGTCATAACCCAGCGTAATCAGTGCATTCCCAATGTTCAGCTGCAAGCCATTCGTCGAAACAATGTTACCGTTCAGATCATAAACGTGAGTCACTTGGTTCCCACCAAGCCGCACCATGCTCGTAATCTCACCCGCCAAATTATAAGTGCTTGCAACAGACCCCTGAGCATAACCATACGTCCGGTTACCAACCGCATCATAAGAGTAAGTCCGAACAAATGTTCCTGCACCGCTTCCGTCCATCTGAACCAGCCGGTCAAGCGCATCGTAAGTGAACGTCTTGTTATATTCGCGAATATCAGATTCCGTCACCGGATTGCCATTGAGGTCATAAGTGCGAGCAACAACCTGAGAACTTCCAAAGCGATTTGATGCAGTAACAATCAGCTCATTTCCAGTTGCATCATAACTCGTGGTCACCGTAATCCGGCTCTCACCATAGGCAATCGTGGTTCGGCGTCCCGCCGCATCGTATTGATACGTCGTGACCTTGCCATTCGGAACTTTGAATGTGCTGACCATACCAACAGAATCATAGGTGTATGTCCGCACACCGTTGTCTGGATCTCGCAGCGTCGTCCGCTGACCCGCCAAATCATAAGTGTATGCTTGAACAAGCGGCCCCGGATCCGTTTTGCCCAGAATCTGACCAACGCTATCATAGGCATAAGTCGTCGTCCCCGTCGAATCCACCATCGTCGTCAAATTACTCGTTGCATCATAGGCAAGGGTAACCCGCGTGTTATCCGCATAATGGCGTCCAATCTCACGTCCGTTATTGTCGTAAGAATATGTGGTGACATCACCATTCGGGAATCGACGCGTTGCCGTCTGCCCCGCCGCATCATAAGCATATGTGGTCTTCCGCCCAATCTGGTTCTCAATAACCGTCATCTGACCGACCGCATCATAAACCATCGTAATCACTCCACCGAGTGCATCGGTTGTCGTCGTCAACTGACCAACCGCATCGTAAGCATAAGTGGTTCGGTGTCCCAGCGCATTTTGCGTCACCTGCTGACGACCCACGGCATCATAAACTGTCGTCGTCACATATCCTCTCGGATTTTGCATCGCCGTCTGCTGACCAACCGCATCATAGGTGTAAGTCGAAACTGCACCCCGCGCATCCATCGATGTCACAACCTGCCCCCGCGCATCATAACTTTGCGTCGTCTTGTTATTCAGCTGATCCACATAAGCGATCGGCCGAGATGCCGCATCATAAACTGTCGTAACCCGCGTCCCATCCGGTGCAACTTGAGCAATCGTTCGGCCCGCATTATCATAAACCGTTGATGAAGTCCGGTCCAGAGGATCTGTCACCGCCGTATTCCGCCCCGCCGCATCATACGAATAGGTTGCAATCGCTCCAAGCGCATTCATCGTCGTAGACACACGGCCCGCTAGATCGTAGCTCGTTGTAGAGAGATTATTTCTTGCATCTCTAACTGCAATTTGCTCACCCGCAGAATTGTAAGTGAATGTGGTTCGGTTCCCCAACGGATCCACAGTTGCCTGAACGCGGTTAGAATCCGTCGAATAAACCGTTGTCGAAACCCGCCCCAGGGCATCCTGGGCAGTCACCTGCGCGTTAACTTCATTGTAAGTAAACGTATTCACCTGATTCAGCGCATTGATTGTCGTAACAACCCGGCCATTCGCATCGTAACTCGTGGTGGAGCGGTGCCCAAGCGCGTTTTGAGCCGCCGTTTGCTGACCAACATTGTCATAGCTGTAACGCGTGATGTTCCCGAGCGCATCAACTGTGCTAACAACCTGACTCACCGCATCATAATTAGTCGTGCTGACATGGTTCAGTGCATTCTTAACCGTTATCTGGCGGCCCACTGAGTCATAGGAGAATGTTGTGCGATTGCCCAGCGGATCGATGGTTGCTTCGCGCAGACCATTTGCTGCGTAAACAGTCTGAGAGATGTTCCCAAGCGCATCGGTCAACGAAACCGTTCGCCCAATGATGTCGGACGTGTAAGTCGTCACATTCCCAAGCGGATCCATCATCGAAGTCCGCTCGTCAAACCTGCCATAGGTGTACGTGGTTCGGTTCCCCAGGGGATCCACAACTGCTTGCAAGAGACACGAGTCATAGATATACCGTGTCATCTCACCCGCCGCATTCGTCATGGAAATCATGTGATCTGCCGCGTCGTAAGCATAGGTTGTTACCCGGCCCAGCGGATCCATTTGTGTAATTCGCCGTCCAATCGAATCATAGGTGAATGTACTCCGGCTACCATCTGGATTTTGAACAGAAGTAGTATTGTCGCGAGTGTCATAGCCAAATGAAGTAATTAGCCCCCGAGCATCTTTCACCGAAGAAACGGTTCCGTCCGAGTTATAAGCGTAGGTTGTACGGTTCCCCAACGCATCAACCGCAGCATAAACATCACGTGTTTTGTTGTTTGAATCAGTGCTATATTCGTACTGCATTGATTGGCCAAGCGCATTAATAATCGTCGTGAGCCTGCCAATCGAATCATATTGGAAAGTTGTTTTCCGCGCGAGACGATCCGTTGTTGATGTAAGCCGGTTGCCAGAATCATAAGTTTGAGACTCTGTGCCCAGAGGATTTTGCACTGAAGTTCGGAGGCCCAAAGCGTTGTATGTGTAGGTCTCCCTAAAGCCAATCGGAGAAATCTGAGCAACAAATACTCCACTGCTGAATACAGATGTTGTTCTCGCCCCAAAAGCGTCAATAACGGCTGTGTTTGGCGATCCATAGACGAAAGTCTGGATAGCGCTGCCTGACGCCAAAGTTGTTACGCGCCCCGATGTATCGTAAGAATATGTCGTGCGATACCCTCGCGGGCTTTCCACTGTGGAAATAATTGAATATGCGGCAATTGGAGGAAAGCCAGCTTGAGCAGCAATAGTAGTATATGTCCATTGAGTAACACACCCAGTCGGAGTGGTTAATTGCTGAAGGTTTCGGGCCGTATCATATTGGAATGTCCACACGCGATTAGCCCAGTCTGTTACGGTATGCAAAAGTGAAACTGTAGCTCCAGCGGTGTACGCAAAGGTAACAATGTCTCCACTCGGTGAAGTGATAGTTTTCAATAATCCAGATTCACCAGTAGCTGAACTGTATGTGAATGTCTGAGTATTGCCGTGCAAGTCCTGGAGAGCAATTGGTCGGTAAATATTGCCGGAGGAGTTAACGTCTTCATATCGAACGGTCGCTCCATTAGGATAGTATTCAGTGAAGACGCCTGCGTCATACGCAAGTGTGTTTGTAAAACTAGAGCCCGTTGCACCGGCATAATTTTCTGGCGTTCCGCCCCCGCCACTTTGCATGGTGAGAGGAAACCACCGGGAGTCTCCTCGAAAATATGTTGCATTTCCTGAAGAAATTCGCTGAATCCGGGACATTGCGCCAAAGCTGCGCTGACGACCCAAGCCGACTTCTTGGAATCCAGAATTTGTGACATAGAAAAACTGAAGTTGAATATTGCTCCCACGCGCTGGCAATGTTATGCTCAGGAACGACTCCGATGCTGAACCTCCACCCACCGCACCGGAACCACTACGACCTCCCCCACTTCCCGAGGGGAATATTGGTCTACCGTACAAGCTCATGAATCGTTCGGCTCCACTATCGCAACAGGTTGGTCGCAAACATTGAGTTGCACCCAGCTTCTTCCAACAAGCACAGGTAGCCCATTTGCGTTCTCACAAACCCCCCCACCGCTTCCATTCGGTTCACAGCTACCGCACGGCGGTGAAGGTGGCAGAAGGCAAAAACTTGGTGTGCCTGTAGCACCGGTCGATGTTGGCTGGTAAGGTGATCTCATAGCTTCATTTTCTCAACTTTTTGTTCCTCTAAAGCATTAACATGCAAAACTGCTTTTGCCGCAAATCCTGGGATATGCTCCTTGCCCTCTGCTGCTTGCCCCAGTAATTTGGAAAGCACCTCGCTGGTTATTGCGCTCCGCAAACTCCAGTCTCGCCCTTTGAGTAATGGCCCTAGGAGTTCTGAGCAAGCAATCGTCGTGGGACATCCATTGCATCGGTAGCCAAAGTCTTTGACAATTCCATCAACGACTTCAAATTCAGCGACCACGTAGTCTCCACCGCCCTCTTCACCTACCCTTCCAACATGAGTTGGCTGCTCAAGCGATTTTGCGCTTGGTCTGTCTCGAAGGAGTTGCATTGCAAGTGGAGTAAAGCCGGAAGTCATTTTCAGCGATTAGAACAGTGCAAAACTCTCACGAAACACTGCAAGCACAATTACTGTATAACAAAATTCTCTTAGAAGGTTGCACTCATTCGCAAAATTTCTAAATTATTTTTTGCTCCATTGTGGCTTGGGTTCAAGCTTAATGCTTCCTTAAAGAAATTTTCGGCGGAAACAAAGTCTTGAAGGTTCGCTGCCCGTATTCCAAAGTAGAAACTTGCATCGGCAATGCCCGCTTGCCGGAGCTGGTTAAGAATGGGCACAGCTTCTGAATCGTATCCCTTCTCCAAAAGATACTTAGCCCACACAATCCCAATCCTGGAGTCGTAAGGGTTGGCAGACTGCATCGACATCATGTGCCGGTGAACATCAATGCCCTGCGCCGTAAGAAGCTGAACAAGGCAGTTCCCCCAAAGCTCTCCTCTGCCATCAAGAACCTCCAGCCGTGAAACGACCTCCTCGCAAATGCGCAGGTCACGCCTTCGCATCGCCGAATCAAAAAGGACAATTGCGGGATCAGCATAATTGCCAGATGAGAGTGCCCGCAGAAGATAGTGCCGCTCACCAACATGATCAGCCAGCTGTCCGCAACAAATACCAAGATTAAAGTACTTTTTGAATCCTTGAATACTTGTATCAAAACTCGCAAAGTGCCCCGGAACCCCTTCCGGTATTCGCTCTAGATCGAGCCTCGCTTCGCCAAATCTGCCTAAGCTCATATGGCTCACTCCTCTTAGAAATAAAATTTCTGGATCGTCAGGATACAGGTTAAGTCCATCTGATAGAACCGTGATGCACGCCTCATGCTGTTCCAGAGCTTTCAAAGAACCTGCGAGCAGAGCGAATACCTTTCTCACATGAGACTCCTCAGGAATCGAAGCATCAAGACATTGTCTAAACCAATCAATCGCCTCATCGTGCTCACCGTTGTAATGAGCCGTCATTCCAAGATTGAACAGCACAAATGGATGTCCGGGCCGGTCGCTAAGATCCAAAAGAAGTAGTGTCGAATCACGTTTCTTCTTCTTGGCCTGGCCTGCCTCACTTGTGTCGTACCCCGCATGGAGAACGACCGCATCAAGCCGCTGGATTTCACCGCCATGTGCCCGAAGGGATCCCAGAATCTGCTCATGGATCCTGCCCTCAAACTTAATTCCGGGACTGTTTCGAAAGAGCTTAACATGGTCAACCCTGGTTCCATCTCCGCCTACCCCATCAACAAATTGCACCGGAACAACAAAGCCGGTTACCCAATCTGGTGCATTAATCGCTGCATCAAGTATTCGCTCTGCGGAGGAAGCGGGCAAAACATCATCAGCATCCATCCAAAAAATCCATTTACCTTTTGCGTGCTTCAGACTTTCATTTCGGGCATCCGCAAAGCTCTCCGGCCAGACTATTTCATGAACCTGCGCTCCAAACTCCTTGACAATCTCAACAGTTCGGTCAACTGAACCAGTATCAATAACGATAGTCTCAGAAAAAACATCCCTCGCAGAATTCAGGCAATCTGCAATTACCCGTTCTTCGTCTTTGACAATCATACAAAGCGAAATGTCCGCCTCAGCTGCCCGCTCTCTCAATCGCTTCTTTATCTCAACGGGATGACGCTCCGGTGAGAAGCGGATTGGCTCACGTCTTTCACCCGGCCAGTGGCTTGCAAATCCGCTGGTTACTTCCTCCCGGTGTTTGTCAATGTAAATGCTTTCATTGCGTTTCATCAGCGATGCAGGATGCTCGCTAAGTCTGGAGAGAGTTTGAGAGCCTTTATGAAATACGAAGCTTCGATGAGCAATGACAAGACAATAACCAGCACGCTGAATTTTGTAACACAGGTCGTTATCTTCAAATGTTCCTTTGCCAAACGACTCGTCAAAACCTCCTAACTCCGCTGCCAATGCCCTTGGTATTGCCAGGCAAAACCCTACAAGCATCGAAACCGCTTCGTCGGGCCGATTCAGGTTTGCAAAATCTGTGGCAAAACCATCAATGGTTGCCAGTGAACTTATCGGCGCGTCAATCTGCTGATAATAGGCAACCGCATTTGAAACAGGTCCTGCTGCGCCGACGCTATCGTCCGCTATGAGGGATTCAATATGCCTAATGAGTCCAGCTCTTGGAACAATTGTGTCGCTATTCAGGAAGATAACGATATCGCCTGTTGCCTGGCTAAGTCCGGAATTGCATGCCGCCGCAAAGCCACCATTTTCCTTACGCTCAATTACAGAAACGAAATTGAAAGACTTCGCAACGGATGCTGCATTATCTTGACTACAGTCATCGACAACAATGACTTCATGAAGTAAGTCTAGTGAGCCCGTCAGGCTTGTTAAACAATCGCGAATATCGCTTTCGCCGCCATACAGAGGGATAATTATTGAGACAGTGGGCATTCCAATGGGAATAGCAGGACACGCAGATACTTCTCTACCGCATTCAATTCCTTTGAGAACATCTGGAACCTCTCTTCGCTCAATTTGGCGATATGCTTCAGGATGAGTTGGGTGAAGATCTCTCAGGCACGGATCAGAATCCCATGCAAGCCATTTACTATTCCACCAATTCTGTGCAACTTCGTCCTTGTGACTCCAAGTCGTCGTCTTCTTAAATATCCGGGCATCTGACCCCGCATATGATAGGTGATGCATAATCCCGTGATCGCGGCTCAGGAGAAGTTCCTTTCCTCCTTCAAATTCACGCACAAAGCTGTGCACTACAACGTCAAGATTGATTAAGAAGCTTGGTGCAATTCCCTCCGGCGGCTGAACTACGTGCTGGGTGGTTTTCCAATATGTATCAATCCGGACTTTAACGAGGTCTGCTAAACCACTTTGGGCTACTTGCAGAAGAGATTCCATGAGAAGCGGTTCGGGAATCTCATCACTATCCGGAATGAAAATGTAGCTCGCCCCTACTCCCCGCATGTATTCGTACGCTCCCCTCCGGTGGGAACTCTCATCACTCCACTCGCCAGTAACTACTATTGCACCCGCATCCTTTGCGATCTGCACCGACTGGTTCCAATCTCCAGGCTCCCCCGACCATGCCTCAGAGCTGACAAACACATAGACATCGCCATACGCTTTGAACGCACTGATTACTGCTTCTAAAAACAGATTGTCATCATGAACACAGATTGCGGAGGGAACCCTTACCATCACATAAATATACTGCCCATCCGCGATAATTCGTTACAATTTGAAATCAAAACAGCATCAGTGTCGCCTTTCTGACTTTGTTCCAGGCACTTGCTTTGAGCCTTGGCAGGAGCGGGGGTAACACCCGCTCCTGCTTCGCAATACGCTCTTATCGACAAGTAAGCACCGCTAATGAGGATCGGTTTGTTCCAGACTTGGTTTAGAAAATTCAGGTCATCACAATCCCAGACACAATATGTGATAACACAATGTAGGAATCACACTCCAAAATTTTGAGAACTACCAAATTCATAAAGAAAGCAGCTTTCGAACGAAAGCTGCTTCAGTTAGTAGTCCTCAGGCAAGAGGACGGTCGTGACCGAGCGATCCCACTCGGTAATAATCCAGAACGTGACATCACCTTTAGATGCGTAGACCGACATGAGACGTGAGCCATGAATCAAAGCCTCTTCATTCGATTCGAGATCTTCATCGCAAACGTCACCCCAATCGCCATATGCATGGCGTTGAAGCGCGACAAAGACTTCATCTTGTGGAATCGTGGCTACGAGATTTTCAGTCGCGACCAAGCGACCGAGGGGGAATTTGGTTTGAGTAATCAATGTGGCACCTCTCAGGGCCTGCGTCGCGCTCCTGTGTATTAGTCAGGGAGGCTTTTGAGCCGCAGACCCGGTCGAGGTGCCACAGGCTTAGGATATGTCTTGGTAAGTGATTTCGCAAGTATTGCTGACTTCGTGCAACTAACTGGAGTTTTTCAGAAATTGCTTCATGTCACTCATTTTTGCATCAAGTGCTATCCTTTGAAACGGTGAAGCTATGGCAAATTGTTATGTATGCGGCAACCCAATTTTAGATACCAGGCAACGACTTCGTCGCAAAGTGAAGACTGGTTCCCATGAGCGCAAGGTATATCCCTCGGGCCGTGTAGTTTCGGTTCAGAATCACTATGCCAACCGCGTTGTATGTATATTTTGCACTAAGAGGATAGACAGAGAAAGAAGAATGCGTGAACTTCATGATCTCATCATTATTGCAACTGCGTTTGCGACTCTTGGACTTGCCGCGCTTATCATCCGGCTCTTTTCATAAAAAGAAGGCATGGGACGTTCCATGCCTTCTGGGGTTTGTTAGAGAAGGCTCCCCGCAAGGGATTCCATGCGGTAGCGGTTGTCTGGTTCTAAGTCCTGCGCAACTGAGGTGATTGCATTGATGAGCGCATACTCGGTTTCAGGATATGCTTCACCAGAGATTTGGTCTATGATGCTCTGCTGGAAGGTCTTGCTGAGTTCCCACTTCTTGCCTAAGTACTGAACCCGCTCCACGGTATTCAGGATTGGTCGGTACTTACTTCGCAAAAAGGACTCAGCTGTATCCTCAGCAAGGCAGATCGCCGATCTTGCCGCTTGGAGCACCTGGTATGCGAAGTCTGCGGGAGTTGTGCCAATGTGCCGTCTCCTAAGGATGTTGGTTTGGTCGTGCAAGCGAATGAGCCCGTTTGAGCAGACCTCCCGGTAGACGATGCTATCGATTGAGACTGGTCTGTAGCCAACTTCACTGTTTGAGACGTGGACTCCGCAGTAGAGCGGGTCTTGGTGACCTGATTCTTCAACTGGACGCGGTGATACGAGTCTCAAATGAAAGCTATTGTCTGTCACCTCGAAGAATGTGATGACCATTCCTTCAACAAAAAGTGGTTCAACTGCTTCTATAAGCGTGAAGTCGTTGATGATGGAGTACCGGGATGACAGGATGCCTCTAATGAGATTTCCTCGACCTCGAACGAGGAACTTAGTATTCCTTGCTGATAACTGATCTCTCCAATATGAGTACTGGAGTTCCTGGAGTACAACAGGACACCTTTCGTAGTAGATGACCGGTATCCCGAGTCTTGAAAGGAGCTGAGACTTCGCCCAGTCCGAGATGGAGTATCTTACTCCTTCACCTCCCGAGCTTTGGATGGAGCACTCACCTTGCTTTAAGGTGATTTGTCTTGGGTTCAATATCTGATCCCATGAGCCTGAGTTGAGGGTATGGAGGCATTCTATTGCCTCTGGTGGAGTAAGGACTGGTTTCATTATGTTCATTCATCCGCGATAGCGGACGCTCAGTACCAGTCTTGGCTAAGTTGATGAGATCGTCGAATGTGAGTGACTCTGTGCAAAATGTGCAGAATAACTCAATCATCATTGATCCTCTACCAGATCAACCTTGCCAATTCATGCGCGTGCAACCCTTGGTTTCTTAGTAGCAGTTGGATAATGCAAAATTAGCGTGAATCAATTTTCTCCGAGTAGACGTCCGTTCCCACAAGGATAGGTTTCGTGCATTCAAAGTACACTGAGCTAGCAGATCAATTCAGAGCCAACAATGGCCGCTTACCAAATCAGAGTGATTGGGCTGTGCTGCTTGATCAGTGGATCGCACGCGGCGAGGCAGGATGCACGTTCGCGACTGTCCTAGCACGGGATCCTCAAAATGCTAATTGGGAGACATATTGTGTGGATGGAAATAATGTAACTCCGGTTGAACTAGAGCATATCATTGACGATTTGCATAACAGAAAAGTCGAGGCAATGACAATCATACTGTCAGGACTAACAACTCCGGAGCAACTCGCCGAGTTTCTCGTGAGGTTAAGTAGGTCAAAGAGGTGGTTTTTGGAGCTCAATGAGATAGGAGAAGAGTCCTTTGCCGAAGACTACTCAGATTGCGCAATATGCCACGGGGATTACAATTCGCATCGTCAGAACTTCCAGCACCTCAACGTTGGACTTAGGTATTTCTTACCTAATCGCCAAATTGTTTGGGTATTGGGTGCAACTCCTGTAGCTCTCGCACCGCATACCCGTTGCCTTTCCGGATTTCCTTTTTCGGTTCTATTTTTGCGTCCTTCCTTTTCAAGAGACACTAGTGAAGAGGGGGCTACCGTTCATTTGTGCCATATGAGAAATCCAAGTCTGCAATTTGATAAGGAAGGTGAGAGAGATAGATGGGAAAAAGTTATGGAGCAATCAAAAAAATTGAGAAAACACAAACTGGAGAGTAGTGCGTTTTGCTCCGCAAAAGCTAAAGTAACGTTTACTCTACCAAATAAATTTTTAGAATATTTTGATTTTGTAAATATTCCTTCTACAGAGGAGCCAATCGAACGAGTTTCTAACGGAGATACAACGAAATGAGACATCCCATTTGCACCATCGGATACGAAGGGAAATCACTTGAAAGTTTGTTCGAGTCCCTAAAAGCTGCAGGGGTTACATGCCTTGTAGATGTCAGAATACGACCACAAAGTCGCAAGCCAGGTTTTTCCAAGTCCAGCTTGGCAGAGAATTGCTCTGAACATGGAATAGACTATGTACATCGCAGAGATTTGGGCACACCTGAATACATAATGAAACAATTGAGGGAAACAGGCGTCTACAATTGGGAAGCGTACTCAAAACACCTCTCTTCCGAAAAGGAAGCTCTTCAGTGGCTTACAGAAGTGTGTCAGAATAAGGTATCTTGCTTGCTCTGCTTCGAGCGGGAGGCTGCAGATTGCCATCGGAAAATAATTGCAGATGAAGTTGCATCTTCACTCGGAGCCACTGTGAAACACCTCCAATGAGAGTTATCCCCAACATTTCCACAATGATTTATGGTAGACTGATGACGGCTTCATTTTTGCGGTCGACTTTGATTAACCAAGGCGATTTCAAGATGATTTCAGGAGAAAAGGATGAGTTCTGATTACACTACAAAGGTCGTTTACGACATTGAGAAGATTGACCAAATCTTGCAATCTCAACCTGCCCCAATTCTGAGCCCCGCGAAAAAGTTGAACGAGTCAGTAATGCGGCTTGAGTCAAATCCTAGTGAGGCTGACCGAAGAGTTATGGAGCAATATGATGAAGAGATTGAAGCCATACTTAACTCTTTATGAAGAGTTAATTCTTAGCCACCGATTCGGTGGCTTTTAAATTGAAAATTTTAATAAAATAGTCGCTCTTCGTGACTTACAGACCCTGTGATCAAAATCGAAGTTCCTTACGAATTGCTTTGAATATCGTCCACCAAAGTTTACAGTTCGAACGCCAAAACAGACCTCCTCACGAGGTCTGTTTTGATTTTAGAATAGTCACGCTCTTTAGCAAAAAAAAACGACTTTCGCGCAACTTGCTCAGTGAGGACAATTATTCACAGATAATCTTTTAATGTGCTTCAATTAGCCCCAGGTTTACTAAGCGAAGTGACATTGCTTGCGCACTGACAGCGAACCGATCAGCCAAACTTTTTAGTCCTTGTTCGTCTCCCAAGTCAATGTGGATGCTTTTCAGCTCTTCTTCGACTAAGAATTTTGGCATTAGCAATGCAGCGGCAAATTGGTTTGCCTGTCTTTCAATCATCTGCTCTCCAGTCTCGGACTGTTGATCTCGCTTAAATACAGAGTAATTTCGGTCGATAAATAACGCTTCCTTTTGAGAGTGAAGTACGTAATGCCCTAATTCGTGGGCAATTGTGAATCTCTGCCGGACTGGGGATTGTGAAATATTGTAGCCAATAGTTGAGTGGTCGTTACCAACGACGAGAATTCCCGAAACAGCCTCTCCTAGATCGACTGGCGAAATGCTAAGACCGAGCGAAATCGCTATTTTGTCAACCTGCACCGGCACCTTTGAAATGCCCGCATTTTCCAGAATCTTTAAAGCGGCCTGCTCAACCTGAGATCGTGTTAGTTTTTTCATAGCGAGCCAGTGTTTGTTACCTTGGAAATGAATTCAGTCAGGAGCGCTTTTGTAGCAGGATCGCCATTTGCAGCCTCTTCGATCTTCTGAATGGCGGTAGCATCAAGCTTCAGGGGTGTCTCAGCGCCAGCGATTTCCTGCCGTCGTGGGAGTAATTCATGAACGTCCATATCTAGCTTTTCCGCAATTCGCCAGAGCACATGTAGCGGGGCATGCTGTCTTCCAGACTCAATATTGACGATTGACGCGCGGGTGAGCCCAATCTTGCTAGCAAGTTTGTCCTGGCTAACGTACGGAAGGCTACGCTTTCGTGCCGCCCGGATCTTGAGCCCAACCAATTTGTAGATTGCATCATCTGTCATGGCCATTCTATCATGGTTTTTGTGAATTCCCTGCTAATGTAGCATTTCGCAAACATGTTACCATAGCAAACATGGATTGTGCAAATTACGGATTGACATTATTTTGGTCAGGAGCCATGATGTAGCTACAGCAAAATTATCAGCTAACAGGAAACAACATGGAAGACAATGCGAAAGCGCAAAACGGCGAACGAAAAATAGTGATCATTATCAATGGTCAGGAACACTCCATTGAAAAGGGCCCGATTACATACGAGCGCGTCGTTGAATTGGCATATGATGGCAACCCCCCAACTGCAGAGTACGACTTTTCAGTTACCTACCGACGAGGTCAGTCACCCCATGATCAGGGGGAACTTGATCCAGGCGAATCAGTTCAGGCAGTAAATAGGATGATTTTCAATGTCACACCAACTAAGAAATCATAGTGAAGACTTAAAGCATCTCGAAGAAGATGGGTATGACTTCATCATTCGAGATGCCCGACTTATAGTTCGGGAAGTACCATATCTCAATGACAAGGGCGAGATTTGTTCGGGGACGCTAGCATGTCCATTGAATACAGATGGGGAGAAGACCGCTCAGCCTGCGGAACACACCATGATGTTCGCTGGGGAAATACCCCATGATGTAGCGGGGCAATCCCTCGAATCAAAACTAGTTGCAAGCACTACCTCTGAGAAATGTGATGGACATGAGTTCAAGTTCGTGTTTTCACGACTCCCTCATGGCGGCAAATACCGAGATTACTATGAAAAAGTAACCACATATTGTCACTATATTTGTCGACACGCTCAGTCTAAGGATGAATCAGCCACCCCTCAGAGACATAATCCGAGAGAAACTGATGAGGATGAGAGTGTATTTAAGTACCTCGACACAAATAGCGCCCGCAACAGCACTATAGATCTTAACGAAATCTATAATGGCAAGAAAATTGGTATTATCGGTCTTGGTGGAACCGGCTCATACATTCTTGATCTTGTTTCAAAATGCTGTGTAAGCGAGATTAAGCTTTTTGACGGCGATATTTTTAAGGATCACAATGCTTTTCGGGCTCCGGGAGCAGCGTCGATTGAAGACCTTAAATCCAAAATGTCAAAAGTCATGTATTTTAAGGAAAAGTATTCTCAAATGCACAAAGGCATCGTGGCAGTTCCGATTTATCTTGGTGAGGAGAATCTCAACGAGCTCGATGGACTCGATTTCATCTTTGTTTGCATCGATCCAAGTACGTCGAAGGCAGCGATTATTCAACACCTTGTTCGGGAGAAGGTGTCCTTTATCGATTCTGGAGTCGGTTTACATAGGCAACGAAACGGTTTAGCGGGTCTGATACGTGTTACATCTATTTCCCAGCACACTCCACCACAATTTGCAGAGCGAATACCGGTTCAGGGAGGCGGAGACGACGATCTTTACGCTACCAATATTCAAGTTGCCGAAGTCAACGCGCTGGCAGCCGCCCTAAGTGTGTTCGCCTGGAAAAGACATCTTGGTTTTTACGATGACCTCGAAGAGGCGCATCGCAGTACTTACACAATTGACGGAAACAATATCGTTAATGTTGGAGGTTCAGGTGATCAAAACGAAGCAGTTTGAACTAGCGTTTTCTGAGTTTATTCCCAAAGAGATTGAACAAGGAATACTATACGTTTCGATGGAATACGGCACGGTCATACACCTGTGTGCCTGCGGATGCGGGGAAAAGGTTATAACACCGCTTGGGCGACGGGAGTGGCAACTCCAGTATGATGGAGAATCTATTACCCTCAAGCCCTCTATTGGCAATTGGAATTTCCCTTGTAAATCACACTACTGGATTCGACACTCAAATGTTGTATGGGCAGAATCCTGGGAAGATTTTCAGAGTCAAAACAGTCAACCTGTTAACACCAGTCAGGAAGAAATCAAACGTCAGAGTTTTTCCATTTCGGAATGGTTCATGACCAGTCTGAAGGCAATCGTTTCTCAATTCAAACGCAAGAAGTGAGTGCTTTCTGGTTGGCAGGTATAGCGAAAGCAATGTAATGTCTTCCCCCTGCTCAGAACCAATACGTAACACCCCATTTCTAATGCCAAATTGCATCATGTCCTCCTCTTTTGCATCTAAGTAGAGGGTTGTTGCATATCTGAAACAATCAATAGGTTTAGAGGGGTTTCAACTAGGGTCACCAAAGTTTACAAGAGTAGCGAATGACCCTTACAGCCAGGGTCATTTTTGAACCTCTGCGACATCCTTGCACTGGCGATCAAATGCTCATCCTGGTACTATCAACGTAAATTACAGCTATCGAAAATGAAGTTACCTCCTACCTACCCCCTGTTCCCGCCTGCTAAGGACGAGAATGACGCAGTAGTTCAGTACGCCCAGGTTTCAGAAAAGAAATCTGTCGTGATACGTCGGGTGTGGAAAGCAGGTGACAAGCACTCGGTATATCCATTCGACCGTGAAGGCAACTCAAAATTTGAGAAAATAAAAGTCGTAAGCTTTGAAGGGCTAAAGGGTCGATTTCCACAAGGCTTTTACACATCGGCCAGTTACGGATACGGACCGACAGGCACGCTCTTTCCCCTCTTTAGACGAATACAAGAACAAGTTGGCGTTTCAGAAGTTTGTATTTCTCGTACTAGGGTTAGTTCGATTTCTAATGAGGAGATTGTCATCTCCGAATCAGATTTAAAAGCTATATTCTCGAAATTTTCCGGCTTAAATCAGAACTATCGAGAAGACTCAGCTCAGATTGCAGCAAGTACACTTCATGAGCTATTGCCCAAGGTCTTCAAGCAAAAAGAACGTAAATATAGACGAAATTCTTTGGCTGGATTCATTGAATCTAGTGGGGCTACAGCAGCTACTTTATCAAGTTTAGACGCGAAGAGCGCTTTCAATATAGTAAAGGGCCAAAAGGGATTGCTCGATCCAGAGCAGATTTTGTCGACCCGCCAACAGCTTGATGAAATATACATTGAAGACGTTGTGGATGACTTTGAGCAGATATTTAAGCGTAAGAATAAAGGAAAAGATGAAGAGCAGTGGCAGAAGTTCTTTCAAAATCACTCATGGGTGTTGAGTCAGTTATTTGGCATGCCGGTTGTACTAATGAGTGCCAAGGCCTATGTTGGAGGAAAATCGATAGACAACAAGGATGGGAAGATCGCCGATTTCTTATACAAAAACAGTCTTACCTCGAATGTGGCAATAGTGGAAATTAAAGACCATACGTCCGAATTAGTTGCAAAGCAAGCTTATCGCGGTTCAGATGTCTTTGCTCAAAGTCCCGATCTATCCGGAGGAGTCTCCCAAGTACTAGATCAACGCGACTCATTGCAAAAAGAATACTTTCAACTTGCTAAAAATGGCACGAAGGATTTTGATGCGTACGGAACGATATGCATTGTAATCTCAGGCACAGTTAGTAAACTAAATGCCAAACAGTTAAAGTCATTCGAGATAGCTAGGGCAAACAGCAAAGATGTCCAGATATATGCTTATGATGAAGTTCGTGAGAAGCTTCTCGGATTGAAGAAAATTATTAAGGGTGAGATAAAACCAAAGTCCAAGCCCAGAGTTGCAAAAAAGACGGTCGCAACAAAAACTGTTCTGAGAAGAACTCAAAAAAGGAATTAGTATTGCTCTACAATTTAGCTAGCTACAACATATCAAATTAAGAGCTCCAGGCACTTCCACATGGCCATTGGAGAAATTTCTTTCCCACGTTTAGATCGCAACCCCTTCTCTTCCATCACCTTGCATATCTTTCGAATGGACATGCCAGTTGCTCTCAGTCGTTTAGCCTCCTGAACCAACTCGTAACGCTCTGGGTCGGGCACAATGATTGACCTGCCTTTGTCATCTCGTGCATTCAACCATCCCAGTGGAGCCAAGTGCATGCGCTCTCCTTTGGCTTTCTTGTCAATCATTGCAGCTTTGCCCATGGCTGAGATGGTTTTGTAGTAGGTGGTGAGCTCGGAATCTTGAGCGGGGCTTGGCTTTGGTGATTGAACTTTCCGGTTTTTCCGGATAGCTGAACTGTGTGTTGTCATGCTGCTTGAGTTAGGTTTTCTTTAGTGTCATTCTGATCATGAAAGAGATGTGAAGAAGATTCTTGTGTATCTCGTGCACGCAGTGCACAGATGCAGTTCAAGTCTTTAATCTTCCTTATGGCTCACTGGCTTCCACAACCTTCCCAAGAAGAGCTAAATGACTTCTTTGAGATAGTACAGAAGGAGAAGATTGACATGTCTCGGGAAGAATCTGATCTTGCTGCCAAGAAACTCCTTGAGCTTCACTACTTCCTCCTAATGTATGAAGTCCAAAAGCGAGAGGATGCAGAAAATCCCGCACCACCGACCAACCCCCAAAGACCTCCCAAACGCAAATATCGGAAGAAGCCTCGGTCGCGAAAACCATATCTTCGCCGCAAAGCTGCCCTCGCTGCGCACAAGCTCCACACAACACCCAAATTCTAGTCAAAGAATTGTTCATCAACGCACCTCGTACTTCTTCGTATTAGAAGATTGCATATCTGCAACAGCCAACAGACTGAGAAGATCCTCTACGAGAGACCACCAACACTACATTCATGCAACGATTGCGTACGTGCAACAATAAAGACGGCTCCTGTAGCTGTCTTTTTTGATACAGACGATGCAGGTCTGTTAAGTAACATTTTTGCAACAGATTAGCAGAGGTTCGAGTCCACTTTGGTCACTTCAGATTCAAGCTAAGAAAGCGTAGTATAAGAAAAAGTATTGAAATACTACATATGCCACCATCAGCCGAATCAATTGAGGTTTTGAACGAGATTCAGATCATTGAGTCACATGATCCTGTTATTGATGTGAGGGAAGTTTGCCAGGGTCTTCTTGTGCGTGAAGGTATCCGTCCATTGGTAAGAAAGCAAGTTGCCGTGCGCTTAGCGAGGGTAATAGAAAAGACTCCTAATGATCTTAGACTATTCTTACACCGAGGTTTGCGTACGATTCAAGAACAAAAAGAACGGTATGACGCATATGCTACGAAACTTAAAGATCAGCACCCCGATTGGTCTGATGCGATAATTCGGCGCGAGACAAATAAGTATTATGCGCCCTATGACCAAAAAACACCCCCGGGCCATTCAACAGGCGGGGCGGTTGACGTCTATTTTGTTGATATTTCTGGTAATCCAGTTGATCTAGTTCCACCGTTAACAGATTGGAGTCTTGGAAGTACTGATTGCAAACAGGTTAGTCTTGAGAATCAGAGCTTGCGAAAAATCCTTTGTGAACTTATGGAGTCAGAAGGATTCAGTAACTACCCAAAGGAGTATTGGCACTATTCCTATGGTGATTCGGCATGGGCTGCTCGTACTCATCAGAAAAATGCTCTATACAATGCTGTAGACATATAAAAACAAAAACCGAGCAGCCTATACAGGTTGCTCGGTGGAAAGTGCCTCGGGGGGTGACAGCCCCTCCAGCCCGGAGGCTGACAATGAAACACAATCGAAACACATAAAAGTGCTCATTGCGAGACGTTCGCACATTAGCCAAAAGACGCCATCCCGTCAAGTATCACCGAAACACTAGTCAAGGTATCGCTCATTGACGCACCCCGCGCTTCTTCGTATTAGAAGATTGCATGTCTGCAACCTCCAACAGAGTCAGAAGATCATCAACTAGGGCCCACCATATTGAAGTTGAAGGCACAAAGTCGCCCATCTTTGGAGCTTCAGGAGCTAACACTGAAGGTTCGAAGAGGGCGATTTTTTTGAAAAACTCGTGCGGATTCAGGTTCAGAACACCCTTTGAAACTCTATGAACTCCAAGTTTCCTCGCAATTCCTCCTAGTAGTCCCAGGTTAGATCGATCAGAAGGCAACTCACCGGCTTCAATCGCAGCATCAATCAAAAAATGACCAAACTGGACAATCCTCGAACGTGTCTCTGACAAAAACGCAATACGACTCTTTGTACTTACCATCTCGGCTTCTAGCTCAACCTTGAGTTCCTGAAAATGGGCATTGGTGATTTCTCGGTTCAGCTTCATCAAGGTGAGCCTTCGTTGCTTTCGTTCAAGCTCACCCAGAAGTCGCTCCTTAGTGTCGCGTTCAATATCGGCTTCAAGTTGTTTCTGGCTCAAAGCTTTACCTAATGAGCTTTTGAGCCAGCCTCCAAACTCTCGCGGAATCTTAATTGCTTGGATCATCTCCTCCAGTTGAGAGGTGATATCTCGTTGCCTGACACTGATTTTTGAACAACCCTTATGACCTGAACAATGGTAGTAGATGTATTCAACAGTTCGACCAGTGGTTCGAAAAACTTTGAACTTTTTCTCACCGACAATATTGCATCCGCACTCTTCACAAAGGAATACACCTGAATACGGAAATCTCGAATTAAGTCGCTTGGCAGTAGAACCTGACCTAGAAAGAATTTCCTGAGCCCTAGAAAATTCTCCAGGCGAAATCATTGGCTCGTGCTTTCCTGGGTAAACCTGGCCCTTGTAGAGAATCTTGCCGCAGTAGAAGGGGTTGCGGAACAAGCTGTACATCATCACTTTTGAAGGCTGTTTTGGTTGCCCATGACGGCTCGAAATGGTGAGCCCGGCATTCAAAACGAATCGATGCAGATCCATTACGGAGAGTTGGTCAAGTATAAGTTTCCGCCATGCAGTTTGAACAATGTCAAATGTTCGTGGATCGGTGTCTATCTCTCTTGTGATCGGATTGTTCAAATAGCCAAGCGGAGCCTTGCACGTACACCAACCGCGTTCGATCTTGCCCTGCATACCTCGTGTTACATTTCGACTCAAATCTTGTAAGTAGGCGGTGGAAATCCCGTTTTCAATACTAAGCAGTAGTGCGTTGTCGTCTGGCAAATAGGTTCGATCAGCAGTTCGGATCATGGAAAGCTGTTTTGTTTGAAGCATGTACGCAAGTTGACCGCCATCAACCGGGTTCCTACTCAGCCGGTTGATTGCCCAGGTCAGGATGCCTTCAACCTCGCCTGCGTAAATCATGCCGATCATTCGGTTAAATTCGGGTCGCTGTCCAGGAGCTTTCGCGGATTTCGACTCTTTGATAATCTCGACGATCTCTAACCCTTCGTACTCAGCTACTCGCTTCAGAGCGGAAATCTGATCCTCCAAGCTTTGAACTTGTCGGTCGTCGCTTTCGGTTGATTTGCGGGCGTAGAGAACTGTTCGCATAAGGCAATAGAAAATAGATTTGTAATAAATTTGTTGCGTATAGTTGAGCTTCGCTCTCACTTAACTGTATCGAAAACCGCTCCTGGACCATAGTCCGGAAACTTTTGATATCGGCAGATGTAGGTGTTGGGAGCCACATATCGGAAAGTATCGAGAAAGTCTGTCTGGTAGTCGAAATTCACTCACGTAAGGCAACAATTGCATAAACGTACTGATAGACATAAATCCGTGCGGCTCGAAATCAACGACAGGAAATACAATCCAACCAATATTAAAATAAACCTGAAGTAGTTTTATTCGAGTTGTGCAACGATTGCATCCGGGGTCAAGTGGTTGTGCGGGTTTTGTTCGGCGTGGTCCAATAGATGCATGACAAAAACACCCACTAAGCAGGCCTTCGGGCCGACCATCAATCGCATTGCCGATGTGATGGCTCATACAAACCGGTACGCCTTTTGTGGCGTGGCTCGCCTTGCTAAAGACGCGAGAGTAAGTGCCTCCTCCGTCTCCCGTCTTATCAACGGGAAAATGAATCCCTCGTTTGCGATGGTGGCACGAGTGACTTCGGCTCTCGAAGCAGCTGTCGGATATCGGATCGATCCACGGGACTTAGTAGCTGAACTGGGCCGGTTTCTGACTAATAACACGTGCGACCTCATGGGATGCCAAGGATGCCTTCCGGAAAACGCCACCGACGAATTTGGAGATATCAAACCAGCCTTTGCCAATATCAAACCTGGTCGGTGGGTCACCTCGCGCTATCCAAGCGGCTATCAATCAAGTAAGAAAGGAGGTTCGCGATGAACCAGAAGGAACTAAATTCTGTACTGCAAACCTGCTCGCTCCACAGCTTGCTCCTCGTCACGTCCAAGATGCTTGCTCGTTCAGGCTATGGAGACGTGCAAATCCTTGACAGGCGCGAAACGAAACAGAAATCACGGTTCGGCGGACATGAATTGCTCTGTGAATCGACGCTTGGAACCGTACCGATCAAGGTGATTGTGAAGGTAACTAGCGATTCAATCCGACTCAGGATGCTGGATGAGCTAGCTGGAGCCGTTTTGAGGACAAATGCCGACCTTGGGATCATCGTCTCGCCCTATCAGCTCTCAAACACTGTCGCGCGGCACAAGGAGTCATACAACGCCGCTCGGATCGCCGTGATCGATGGTGACGGCCTGGCAACTCGTCTCTCAACGCTTGGGATCGGTGTTCGGCCACGGGGTGGAGTGGACTACCAGTTCTTTGCCCACCTTGAAGATATAGGTAGTCGGGCTCGGACATTCATTCAAATGGAAGGAGCCCGATGACCATGCAAAAGAAGATCGAGCTCGCCAAGCGGCTTCACTTGGTGGGCGTTTCCAAAGATGGAGTAGTTGAGCTCCTCTGGAAGTTCCCACTTGAGCGGATCGAAGCCCAGCTCGAATACCTCCCGTACCGAAAGGCTAAGCGACCCGAGGCCATGATTATCGAGTCAATTCGCAAAAACTATTCACCCCCAAAGGAGTTTTACTATGCCCGTTCTAAAAGCGAACTTACCGAAGCCTTCGAATCGCTGGACGAAGGTTCCGAATTCTCTCCTGGATCTGCTCCTGCCGACTCTCAAGGACACAGAATTGAGAGTGCTCCTAATCTTGATCCGCCAAACAAGCGGCTGGCAGAAGGACGGCAAAGCAACCCTTCTGACCTACCGGACTTTGACCCGACGATCCGGTAGAGGTCACGATGCGATTGCCAAGGCCCTTGCTTCGCTCAAACGCCAAGGACTTATCCACAATCTCCGATCAGAGGCGCAAGGACGCGCTTGGAAATCGGAGAACAAACATACTGGAAAGCGGAGAGCAACAATATACAAAGAAAGAGAATAAAGACAGCAGGCCCGCGCCTCGCCGTCCACATGCGACGAATTTCTTTATGCTGGTGAGTGAACGAAGAACAAAGAGTGATGAGTTAGTGAACCAGTATAAAGAAAGAAGGTTGAGACAAAAACCTCCCGATTTAGGTTCAACTTCCCCGACCAGGGCTAGTCGGGGGTTTAGTCGCACTCGTGCAACCCCGCAACAGTTGCAG